>Ga0189292_10138_pt1 | contig 36926 bp, 33 predicted proteins | sample UW1oraminimetaG_FD_130317 | JGI IMG/M metagenome (GOLD analysis project Ga0189292, IMG submission 130317) | Marine microbial communities from the Costa Rica Dome - UW179A-orange mini metaG | ecosystem: Environmental > Aquatic > Marine > Oceanic > Photic zone | place: Costa Rica: the Eastern...
GTCGCTGAGGCTGGCGATGTCCTGCAGCAGGCTCAGCATTTCCTGGGACTTCTCGCCGTCATCGAGGGACGCGACGATCTCGAAGGGCTGGGTGACCTTCTCCAGGTAGGCTTTCAACTGGGTCTTGAGATTGGTGTCCAACATAAGCGATTTACCCCATCAAATGTGTTTGCGCTAAAGGCGCGGTAAGGTGAGTAACTTGATGGGTTAACCATACGCTTAGCAGGGGCGTGTTCGAAATTGATTAAACCAGTCGCTGCGATTCACTCTGCCTATTTCTGAAACGAAAAACCCCGGCTTGCAAGGCCGGGGTCTGTTTTAGGTCGATGACCGTAAAGAGGACAGCTTAGGATGTCGACGGGCGACAAACCTGGCATTCAGAACCACAGGTAAACTCAATTAAATCAATGACTTACGAAAAGCAATGGGCACCATTATTGGCATGATTGAGCCACATAAAGTGGCATTTTCCGCCGAAATTACCGCAATTAGTGTCATTTTCCGCAAGCCCCTGAATCGAGCCGCGTGCAGCACTACATTTCGGTAAGACAGCCGACGTGGTGGAGGCAGGCCTCAAGCCACGGCTTGGATTGACAACCTGTCAATGCAACCCAGATTACGGCGAATCCACCGCATAGGAAACAGCCACTTTCCACCTCCGACGGACGGAAAGCTTGGTGGCGGTTTAAGGGCTCATTAGCCCTTTGCCAACAGCTCCATTGAGCTGGACGAATCAGCAAATCGATAGCCCATCGCCTTGTAACCCGCTTGGCGCTTGCTCCACATACGCAGCAAAGCAGGATGTCCGGCATCAATGAAGTCGATGATGCGCACATCAGCCTTACTCGCATGTTCCCGGTGCAGGCGGCCCGCATACTGCTGGAGAGTGCCCTTCCAGGAAACCGGCATGGCCAATACCAAAGTATCCAATGCCGGATGGTCGAACCCCTCTCCGACCAGTTTCCCAGTCGCCAGGATCACCCGTGGTGCATCGGGTGGCAGTGCTTCCAACTCGCCGATTAGGGCAGTGCGCTGCTTCTTGGACAACCGCCCATGCAGCGTAAATAGATTCTCGACCCGGCCAACCAGCTGCTCCTCAATGGCACTGAGGTGATCCGTTCGCTCTGTCAGCACCAGGATCTTCCGGCCTTGGTCAAAAGCCTCTCCGACCTCGACAACAACCTTGGCTGTTCGCTCCGTGTCGTTGCACACCTGCAAGAAAACATCCTGGATGCCTGCTCCTTCAGGCATGACGATTGGTCGTGACAACCACTGAGGAGTCACGGCCAAATCAGTAGGAGCACTCTCGGGCCGGCTCGCGGTATGCCGAATGGGCCCGCACTGCATGAAGATAATCGGCTGCTTACCATCACGACGTATGGGTGTAGCAGTCAGCCCCACCACATATTTAGCCCCAGTAGTCTTGAGGAGGGCCTCGAACGAAAAGGCTGACAGGTGGTGGCACTCATCTACGATGATTAGCCCGTAGTTTTTCACCTGCTCGCTGACTTCGCCCTGCCGCGACAAGGACTGCATTACTGCAATATCGATGATGCCTGTCGGCTTGGTCTTACCACCGCCGGTGGTGCCGACTTTCGTTGTGTCTGCACCCAGAAACGCCTGCAACCGCTCCTTCCACTGCTGGAGCAACTCCGTCCGGTGCACCAGCACCAGCGTGTTCACACCACGCCGGGCAATCAGCGCGGCAGCCGTGACGGTTTTTCCAAAAGCAGTGGGCGCACAGAGGACGCCGGTGTCGTGCGCCAACATGCCTTCGAGAGCAGCCTCTTGATCCGGGCGTAGCGTGCCCGCAAAGTGGACATCGATGGGCTCTCCAGCGAAGCGCTCATCGTGCAGCACCAGCTCAATCCCGTTGTCATGCAGCAATGCCCGCACGTCATCCAGGCAGCCACGGGGCAAGGCAATATGCTGGGGAAAGTTTTCCGCGCAACCAATGATCCGGGGCTTGTTCCACACAGGCAGACGCATGGCCTGTGCCTTGTAGAATTCGGGGTTCTGAAAGGCCGCCAAGCGGATGAGCTTGTTGACCAATGGCTGGGGCAGTTCGGACTTGTCGAAATAGATCTGGTTGGCCAGGGTAACGTTCACTGACTCGGGTAACGGACAAGCCAACTTCTGAGTCTTTTCCGCTGTGCGCTGCCAGGGTTTCGACTCCTCGTCATCCGCTACTGCGGTGACATCCAACGGATGCCGACCTCCAGTGGCCAGCAGGGTTTTCGGCGCAATATCCTGCACGGGCATAGGCTGAATGCTGGCCAGAAATGCCCATTGGTCGGGATAGGCCACCAACGTCTCATCGGCAAAAACACTGCCGTTGAGCGCGCGAGCTCGCTTCTGCAAGGGCAAGGCAATCAAGTTACCAAAGCCGCCTTTGGGCATGCTGTCCTGATTTGGAAACAGTCGGTCATACGAGCCCAGCGTCAGTTGCCGGGTACGCTCACAGGTATGACTGATGATCGCGGAGCCGAGCAGGCGCGCCTCATAGGCGGGGACATTACGCTCAAAGAAAATCCAGGCATGCGCCCCGTTACCGGAGCGGGAAATCTCCAGGGCCACCGGCACATCTAACTCGCGGCAAGACTGAGCGAACGCCGTGACATCCGCGCGCCAATCGGCCTCGTCAAAATCCACCGCCAGGAAGTAGCAGGTGTCGTCTGGCAGCAACGGGTAAACGCCGATGACAATCTCTCCGGCCAGATGCTTGTAGAGCACCTGATCAGTCAGCGGCAGGAGTTGGCGGAACGAGCAATCTCCGCACTTGATCCGTGGCTTCTCACACACGCCTGGACGCCATTCATTGGCGCACGCCGGAGAGTAGCCCGATTTACCGGCCTTGCTTTCCCAGCGCACGGGAAACACATCGGTTCGCCCCCGAAACAGTCGCCTGAACAACGCCAACTTGGCATCCGTGTCGAGACTCGAACTTATCAGTGGAGGCGGGCTAGTCGGTTCAACTAGCGGCGGCTCGTCAGGCAAGCGCCACTCAACACCATGCGCTTCCAACAGCGCGATCAAGCGTGCATTTTCGGCCCGTAGATACTCAAGCAGATCATCACCACTCATCGTGCCGAGACCACCTTTCAGTCATAGGGGAACAGTTGAGCCCGCTATTTAAGACGCTCGGCTGCCTTGCGGTACGCCTGCTCGCGCTCACGGCGATCAACCGCGACCACAAACACCACCACCTCATGATCAATCACCTGATACACCAGGCGATAGCCGCTGCTGCGCAGCTTGATCTTGTAGCAATCCGGCAGCGAATGGAGCCGGTTGGCTTCAATTCGCGGATTCAACAATACCTCAGCGAGCTTCTTCTTGAGTTGCTGGCGAACGGTATCACCCAGTTTTTGCCATTCCTTCAGTGCCCGCGCATCAAACTCAAGGCTATAGGTCATCCAGCGCAACCTTCACGCGCTGAGGAGCGGCCAGGCGTTCACGAACCGTGGCGATTAACGCTTCATCTTCCTCGGTCATCAGCACCGGGCGAAATGGCAGCTGTCCGCGCTCGGCCACATACTGCAAAGCCTGGCGCATCAGTTCAGAGGGGGTGACGCCGAGCTTTTCCAGCTCCTGGTAAGCACGCGCCTTAAGCTCGTCGTCGATGCGGATATTGATGGACGCCATGGTGCGGCCCTCACTGTAATGACATTCGTATTTACACTGACAGGGTAGCCGTCGTTTGGCAAGTAGGTTGGCTTCAAAAGATCATCTACTGCTGGGAGATCCTCTGCATACGTGGGGTACTCCGCAATGCGTGCAGCCTGAACATACCAGTCGCCCTGGTAGCAAAAGTCAGTGCTCCGCCGATACTCGTCTAGAACGCCTCGGCAATATCCCGCACGCAATGCCGCTGAGGTAGAGGTTGTCAGCCCTGCCAGGAGATGCTGCTGATCGCGTTTTGCATAAATTTCCACCAACGCCTGACAGCTAGTCACCAGATGCTTCGAGTCACTGTCAGGCAAGGCATAGGCAATTGCTACTGCCCAGCATCAGGGAAATCACAAAGTTGAGAGCCTTCATACAGCGACTTCCTTTTCAGCAGGAACGAGCGTGGGCTCGACGGCGGCAGACACATTGGGTCGAATGCTTGTAGTGGAGGAGGTAGGTGCCGCCAGGTAAAGCATCAGCAGCACAAGGCCTAGTCCCGTCAGATCCATGGCCGGGTCTACGGTGCTTGGAAGATCCGCCGATGCCCCGAGCAGAGATTCAAGGCCCACCATAAAGCCAAAAACACTGAGGCCAATGCACGCAAACCGGCCTTGGAAAACCACTAATCGGCTTAACCCTGCCCAAAAACCGGTGGAGAAGTGACGGCAATAGTGGCCCCAGTCAAAGCTATTTCAGAAGTCTAAACCCGAGCCGCTCAACGTTAATCAAATAAGGCAAACACCGAAGATCAAACCGCATCCCCAAACACCGCCCTTTCCAACACCTGATGCTGCCTCTGCCAATCCGGCATATGGCTTGCCACCAGCGCCCAGAAGGCCTTGGTATGGTTCTTTTCCACTGTATGACAAAGCTCATGGACGATGACGTAATCCTGCACGCTTGTTGGCAACTCCATCACCCGAGGATGAAATTCCAGGATGTGGTTCGCATCGCAGCTGGCCCAACGGCTTTGGAAGTGGCGGATTCGAGCCCCTTTTGCCTGAAGACCGGTCTCTCGCTGCCAGTGACGGACACGTACCAACAACTTCTCATGAGCACGATCCCGGTAGAACCGCTCAAGCAGCGGCATCAACACATCGGGCAGGATGCTTGCACCATCCGGGTTGTCCACGATGAAGCGCGATGCGGTGAAGGTGAGCCGGGGCTTGAGGATATCCGGTGTATGCCGTACCTCGGTGAAATACGTACGCCCGGCATAGCGCAGGCGACTGCCCGTCACGATGGGTTCGCTGGCAAGGGGCTGATTCACCTGTACCAGCTTTTCCCTAATCCAGCGTGCACGGCGCAGCACCAAAGCCTCTTGCTCAAGCTCATCCACCTGCGGCCCGCGCAATAGAACAGGTCGCCCCCGTTCCACGGTCACGTAGTGGCGCTTGAGTTTGCTATCGAGCTGGAAGTACCACTCGATTGCCGTTTGGCCGTAATTCAATACTGGCATGGGTAACGCCGCGTTAGTTTTTCAGCAAAATATCGAAGATTCGCTTGGCGTGATCACGCGCTACTGAGCGCTCCCAGCCCGCCAAAGGCATCAAGACCCCGCGCAGGTGGTCTCGAAAGTCAGGGTGCGTATCTGGCATTTTCTTCCAGTTTTCAGTCGCCAGCGCACGGTTCAGCATTTCATCTTCGAACAGCTTGGTCGTTGCCACTCTTGCCGTGTCCTCAGCCAGTTGGGCGGCAAGGTAGTGGTACACCGCCGAGTGTGCGGGCTTTTCAAAACCGGTGTTGTCCTTGTCCTGAATCCGCTGGCTGAACAACTCCAGTTGCTCCAGGAACTTGGCTTGGGTAATACGACCCGCCTTTTCCTCTTCCAGCAGCTTTTCCAGCTCCTCGGCTATCTTGTCGAAGAATGCGGGATCCTTGTCTTTGCCGGTAACGATGGTCTGCTTCAGCTGGTTTTTCATCACCAGGGCGCGACTACCGGGGCTCGCCAGTTTCTTTAAACGCTCCATATCACTGGCATCCAGAATCGACACCTCATGGCCCAGCAGGCTCTTGGCCGGACTGGCAGCGATGTACTCATCCAGCAGTTGCTGAAGCAGTGCAGACTCCAGTTTGGTGATGCGTTCCTTGTAGGTATTACCCGGCAGTTTGTCGCGCAGCATCAGGCGAATTTCACCGAGCAGGGTGAAATAGGGCTTGAACGGTACACCGCGTACGTCCGGCAGGATGATGTCCACTGAGCGGTTGAACTGCTTCACCAGGTCGAGGAACTCTTCGACCATGTCCAGCCTGGTGGCAGGATCAAGGAAGCGCTCGGCGTCGTCTTTGTAAGCCTCGCGCTGCGCCACCGGGTCATGCTTTTTCGGCAGCAACTTAAGGATGCGGTCGAGTGTGGCTTGCAGCTTAGGCAGTTCGGTTTCAACACCTTCCCAGACCTGCGAAGGCTTCACCTCGCCGCCGTAAATTTTCAGCGCGTGATCAAGGTGATCAACCACGCCATGGTAATCCACGATGTAGCCGGCATTCTTGCCAGGCAGGGTGCGGTTCACCCGTGCGATGGCCTGCAACAGGGTGTGTTCTTTTAACGGCTTATCGAGGTACATGGTGCCAACAATCGGGGCATCCCAGCCGGTCAGCAGCATGTCCGAAACAATGATCAGCCCGACGTTGTTCGCCTGCGGCTTACCATCCAGCCCCTTAGCCTCTTCCCCGTAGGGCAGGGGAAACAGTTTGCTGACAAAGTTGCCGATCTGCTCGGAAGGCATGGCAACCGGGGGCTTTCCCGCTTTCACCTCAGCCTTGACCCGCTCCTCGATGCTGCGGATTTTGTCGGTCTCAATCTCGTACGCTGCCGCCTCTTCCATGGCAGAAGCGCCGGTACGGGAAGAAGTGATGCTGGCCAGGGAAATAACCACCTTGCTATCAAAGGTCGGCAGCCCTTTTTGTGCCCGCTCGACCATGATCGCATCGAGCAGATCCTTGTACCGCACCGCCATGTCGCGGCCATCGCACACCAGCATGGCCTTCAAACCTTTGGCCTTTACGCTGCTGAGGAAGTGCTCGACCAGATGCTCGGCGACCTGTTCCATGCGGTCACCGGCCTGACGCCAGCGGCGCAGCAGCTCACGCTTCAACTCGTGCTGACGAACTTCACTCTGGTCGGCGAACTGCTCTTTGAACGCGGCATCCAGCTCCGCATTGGCCGACAGCGCTACCCAGGCGTCCTGGTATTTGATCGGCAGGGTTGCGCCATCCGCCACCGCTTCATGCAGGCGATATTCGTCGATGTACTCGCCACCGCCAAACTCGCCCAGCGTGTGTTTGTCCTCTTGCAGCAAAGGTGTGCCGGTAAAGGCAATAAACCTTGCGTTGGGCAAGCTGGCGCGCATAAAAGCTGCGAGGAAGTCGTACTGGCTACGGTGAGCTTCATCGACCAGCACATAGAAATTTGGCTTGGTGCTCAGCACTCGGAAGTGCACCTTTTCCCGGCTGATTTCTTCCCACTTGGGCTTAACCGGAACACCGCTCTCATCCACCTCTAGGTGGCGGACATTACGCTCATGCACGATGAAGAAGTCCTTCTCCTCACGAATCCGCCGGTGGCGGGTCGCTTGCAGGGCATCATCTTCTTCGTCAGGCGTCTCGGCAGCCTGCTCAGTAGGCTGATCGTTCTCCTGGAACTTCTGCACGGTGCTGGTGAACACGCTGCCGTAGTCGTTAGACAGCATCTTCAGCAGGCCATCAACCGACACGGCCTGAATGGCATTGAGGCCCACCGCATGGAAGGTGTCGAAGATCTGCTTATCGAGGTCTTTACGGTCGGTCAGCACCAACACGGTTGGGTTTTTTAACCCTGTGCTATCTGCCCGCAGCATGCGCGCGAGCAGAGCCATGGTCAGGGACTTGCCGCTACCCTGGGTATGCCAAACGACGCCGCCTGAAGGTTTCGGGGCGTACAGGCGATCCACCGTTTTGCGCACGGCACGCCATTGCTGGTAGCGCGGCAGCTTCTTCACCGTCTTGCCGTCGCGGGTTTCGAACAGCACAAAATGGGTGATCAGTTGCAGGAAGCGGCTCGGCTCAAACAATGCCCACAGCACATTTTCCTGCTCACTGGGAGCATCGCTTAACAGGGCAGCAACAGCGGCAGTCTCCGGCGCCTGCAACCGATAGCGGGCGTAATAGGCAGGTTTGGTGAGGATCGCGCCATATAAACCTTCACGCCGATTCAACCCAACACAGACCTGGTTGAACACAAACTGGGTTGGGAAGGTGCTTTGGTAGCCATCCAACTGGCCCAGGGCTTCATCCAGGCGGTGATGGCTGGCTTTGCATTCGATGATGGCCAGCGGCAAGCCATTCACAAACAACAGCAGGTCAGGGCGGAAAACATCGCCATCCGCATTGCGCCCCACATACTGATCGACCACATGGAAGTCGTTGTTGCTGGCATCACTGGCATCGAAGAAGCGTACGCTGCGGGGCTTGCCCTCGACATCCTTCACCTGGATATCCGAACGATGCACCACCTGTTCCCAGAACGCCTTGTTGGCGGGCAACAGCTCATCATTGACGCGCTTGCGTAGCTCGATCAACGCCGCGCTGATACCACCGGGGGCGCTCGCCAGCCATGGGTTGAGGATGAGCAGTCGAGCCTGCAACACATCATCCAGCACCGGAGCCAGGTGGCGATGCTCAACTTGTACATGGGTACCAGGCAGATGGGTGTAGCCCAGCTTGATCAGCCAGTTGATAGCGGGCAGCTCAACCCCGACCTTCTCCGGTGACTGGCTCATTACTTACTCCTGTTCCTTGGAGGTTTCCCTCGAACGACTGCGGTACCAAACCACCGTAGCGCAATTATCGGCTTGGCTTTGCTTGCGGATTTCAAACTGCTGCGACGCATGGATGACATGACGCCAACTTCCGCAGCCATAGCGCTTGGGCGTCTGCTCCGGATAGGTCTTGGCAATCCAGTGAATGGCCTCGAAAAGGGGTGTCCACCCCGCCTGAGCTAGCTTGGTTTCCGCTTCACGTAAGCAGTTAGTTATACCGCTTCCAGCCCAGTGCACGGTGCCATCCGGCCCAATACCGTTGATAACGAAATCCCTATACTCCGGGGTCTGCATAAACGACACCATATACTGCCGAGCTTCATCCATGGATTTGGCCCAATCGCGCAGCGTCAGGTAGTGGCCGTCGATGGTTTCGTAACTTTCATCAAGGTATACCTCGGCGGCCATACAGCCATCGACGCCCCAAAGATCGAAGCGCTGAAGGAAGTGGTGCACCAACTCGTTACGCAGATCGACCAGTTCCTTGAGTGCAGCCTTGGTTTCGGCGTATCGCTCCTCGGGTAACTCCATCTGGTATCGGAAGCTGACCCATATCTGATCAATAGGCTCAGCCTGCTCTGGTTCATCAGCTAAGTCCGGCAGCTTCAGATAGCTCTCGGTCAGCATCCCCACCAAGGTGCCCAAGGTTTTCTTATGAGCACAGGCAACCTTCTCGTCGCGAATCGCCTGAAGTCGTTCCGGAGGGCCACTCAACTCACTATGGGCAACCATGGCTTTGAGCAGCCGCTCGTACCGCTGCAATTGCAACATGCAGCGCCCGAGCTTGCGCTGCACGGTGCGCTGAAGGTCAGGTACAGGATCCGAGGGCAGGGGGATGATTTCGTCCATGAATAAAAACTCAGGCTGTACCGGTAGGGCTATCGACCTTGACCCGCCATTCGCCGGTTAGCAGTTTTTGCATCAGGCCACGCTTGAGCGATAAATGGCTTACTCGCTTGGTAGATAGCAACCTTAACTTTTCATCGACTGCCGCCAAAATGGCTGCAATACGTGCCTGTTCTCTATCTGACGGCAATGGAAAGGAAAACTCCCGAATACGTGTTAGGGCAAGTTTGGGCTGGGCATTCGAGGTCGCTTCCCGGGCTATTGCATCCTGAATAGCGTCAGAGCAAAGGCAATAGAACAAATAGTCTCGATTGATTTTGATGCCGGTGAGTTTGTCGGCGTTCTCAGTCAAATTCGCTCCATCGAGTTCTTCTGGAACAGTGCCCACAAGGCCCAACGTGCCAGCTACCGAGATAAAGATATCGTCCTTGCTAATAGTGTATCGGGCAATGCTGGCTTGTACGTGGGAGGGGACGTAAAGGATACCTGCGGTATCGACCCCTCCCATGAACATATCGGTCACGCGAATATACGGGTAACCGGTGTTTTCTTCGGTCAGTGTCTCTCCCTTGGGTAGCCTCTTGCCGCCCTTTACCGCACAAACCTCTCCGACCGTAGTAACCGTCCAATCCGAAGGAATTTCCCCCAATTCACTAGCCTTGAACTTGGTATGCGGTATCCAGGAGCCATGAGCGTCTTGAGTGCCAACACCCCGGCTGAACAGGGTCTGCATTAGGCCCTTTTTAAGGGTCTGAGTGGCTTCAATCTGGTTGGAAATCACGTCCAGCTTGTCATCCACTGCCCTGAGGATGGCCGCTATTTTTTTCTGTTCGGGGAGTGGGGGGAGCGGCAGTTGAAAACGCGACAGTTGATCGTAATAGATACGTACCCTAACACTGCCATCGCCATTAGCACCAACATAGCTTCGCCACAAACCTGAATGCCGGACATGGTCAAGGTAGCTCGGTAACAAGCGCTCAGGGTCAGTCTGAAAAACAACATAGTCAGGACTGACCATTACACTGCGATCAGTAGTATTCCGAGCGATAGATCCGATGTTCAAGCGCATAGGATTGTATGCAAATGCATTTGGAGCAACTACTTTGCAGCGGTCGGTGGAGTCACCTTTCACCCGCTCCCTCATCGGAACAAGACCGTGAGACTTAAGAACCCCGCAAAGTAGCTTGTCATCCAGTTGGCCGTTATTTCGTGACCGACACTCCCTGGTAACTTCGGCTAGCGAAACGACCTGCCAAGATGAATAGTTATCCTTAGGAGCGGTAGCCTGCTGCTGATGGCCAGACTTCCCCCCCAGCTTCATACCTCAACCTCCATCAGCCCTAGCGCGGCCAGATAGCCATTTAGCCGCGCATCAACCTGCGCCTCCTCCTCGGAGAGTGCCGCCAGTTGCTCCAAAGTGGCGGCCACGTCCACGACTTCTTCAGTCTCGCCGTTGTCGATATAGCGGGAAATATTGAGATTACTGTCGTTGCTGCGGACTTCTTCCAGAGTCACCACCCGGCAATAGTTTTCGACCTCAGCTTGCTGCTTAAATGCCGCCTTGTGGGTGCTAACAATGCGCGTGATGTCTTCAGCGCGCAGACTGTTCTGCGCCTTCCCTTCGAGGTAGTCGCGGCTACCATCGATGATGATGACCTTACCCTTCAGCGCAGCGGGTTTCTGCTTGTTTAGAATCAAAACGCAAGCCGGGATACCGGTGTTGTAGAACAGGGCAGACGGGAGGCCGACAATGGCCTCAATCAGATCACCCGGCTGATTGCCATTGGCAGCATCTGTACCGAACAGAAGCCCCTCGCGAATCTTGCCTTCCTCGCCGCTGCGGAATAGCACGCCATGGGGCAGGATAACTCCCATTCGGCCATCAGCCCTGAGGCTGGCCAACATATGCTGAGCAAAGGCGAGATCGGCATAGCTCCGTGGCGGGACACCATAGACCAAGCGACCATAAGGGTCACTGACCTGCTTGTAGTTGGGGGCCTTGGGCTTCTTGCCACTGTCTTGCTCGTTCTCGTTACTCAGCTCCAACGGTGCCCACCAGGATTTTGCCGAGAACGGCGGATTGGCAATCACCCGGTCGAAGGTCTTCAGGTAATCGCCGTCTAGGTGCTTGGGCTCGACCAGCGTATCGCCGCGTTCAATCTCGGCATGCATGTTGTGCAGGTATAGGTTGAGCTTGGCGATGGCCCAGGTGCCCAGGTTCTTTTCCTGCCCATACAGCAGCACATTAGGCTTGCCCATCAGGGTGCCATTGGGCAAATCGGCTACATGGTGGGCACTCTCTACCAGCATGCCTCCGCTACCGCATGTGGGGTCATACACGCTGTGACCGGGTTGCGGGTCAATTAGCTCAACCACCAATTGCACCACGGCCTTGGGCGTATAGAACTCGCCACCTTTTTTACCGGCGTCGTCGGCAAACTGCTTGATCAGATACTCGTAGGCATCGCCCAGCATGTCGGCCTTGTACAGGTCGCCATTGCCCAGCTTGTACTGGTTAAAGTGGCGCAGCAGACGCTGCAATGTGGCATCCGACAGCACGCGCTTATCGCCATACTGCGTAGCGGTCAGCACATGTTGCAGTTCAGGGTTGTTGGCCTCGATGGTCGCGAAAGCCTTATCGAGGGCTTCACCAATATTCTCGGTGCGAGATATCAGATCGAACCAACGGGCACTAATCGGGAATTTGCCCCATTTATCCTCAATCTCATCCTGAGCATCGCCAAAGCTCAGGCCTTCGTCCTTCATCAGCTTGGCAATGCGCTCTTCGAACACATCGTTGTAACGTTTGAGGAAGAGCAGGCCGAAGATGTAGTTCTTGAAGTCGGAGGAGTCGATGGAACCGCGCAGGATGTTGGCGGACTCCCAGAGCCAGGACTCCAGCGTTTCGAGTGACAGCTTGTCAGCCATGGGTAAATCAATCCCTATACAAAGCACGACGCCCAGCACCTGGCGATTGCTGCCATGCCGCCTAGGCGTATCAGAAAAATGTGGGCTCGATTCTACAAGTCGACGCCACTTGAAGCCCGAAAAATCAATTCCCCATGAACGACAAAACCCCGGCAGACCTTTCAGTCAACCGGGGTTTCCAGGAGGAGGGCAGCAGGCAATTAACTTTGGCCTAACCCTCTAACTTTGGCCGAATGGGCAGATAACTTTGTCCACCTACATTAGGATCAGAAATCCAGGTTCGACACAGCCAGGGCGTTTGTCTCGATAAAATCGCGACGCGGCTCCACGGCATCCCCCATCAGGGTGTTGAAGATCTGATCCGCGCCGATCGCGTCCTCGATCGTGACCTTGAGCATGCGTCGCACGTTCGGATCCATGGTGGTTTCCCACAGCTGATCCGGGTTCATTTCGCCCAGACCCTTGTATCGCTGAACGCTGTGACGGCGCGTGCCTTCGGTCATCAACCACTCCAGCGCTTGCTTGAAGGTGGATACCTGCTTCTTGCGCTCGCCGCGCTGAACATAGGCTCCCTCTTCGAGCAGGCTGTTCAGCTTCTCACCTAGAGCGGTTACGGTCCGGTAATCGTTGCTGCCGAAGAAATCACGGTTGAAGGTGATGTAGCTGGCCAGGCCGTGGGAGCTAATCTCAACTTCCGGCAGCCACAGGTGGCGCTCTTTGTCTTCACGCAAGCTGACGTTGTAGATCAAACCGGAGCGTTCACCGACCTTGAGTTGCGCGCTGTACTGCTCCAGCCAGGCCTGCATCGCGGCGTGATCAGCCAACTGCTCTACTGAAACGCGCGGCAGATAGATGAAGTGCTCAGTCAACTCCAGCGGATACAGACGCGATAGGCGCTGCAGGGTCTTCATCACCGTACGGTAATCGTTGACCAGCTTCTCCAGCGCTCCACCAGAAAGGCCCGGGGCATGCTCATTGACGTGCAGGCTGGCGTCTTCCAGGGCGGACTGGGTGAGGTATTCCTCCATCGCCTCGTCGTCCTTGATGTACTGCTCCTGCTTGCCACGCTTAACCTTATAGAGCGGCGGCTGCGCGATATATACATAACCGCGCTCGATCAGCTCAGGCAGCTGGCGGAAGAAGAAGGTCAACAGCAGCGTCCGGATGTGCGAACCGTCGACGTCGGCGTCGGTCATGATGATGATGTTGTGATAGCGCAGCTTGTCGATGTTGTACTCATCACGCCCGATGCCACAGCCAAGAGCAGTAATCAGGGTGCCCACTTCCTGAGATGAGATCATCTTGTCGAAACGTGCCTTCTCGACGTTAAGGATCTTTCCCTTGAGCGGCAAAATTGCTTGTGTCTTGCGGTTACGACCTTGCTTGGCCGAGCCACCCGCAGAATCACCCTCCACTATGTAGAGTTCGGAAAGGGCGGGATCTTTCTCCTGGCAGTCAGCAAGTTTTCCCGGCAGGCCGGCGATATCCAGCGCGCCTTTACGGCGGGTCATCTCACGCGCCTTGCGCGCCGCCTCGCGAGCACGGGCGGCATCAATCATCTTGCCGACCACTGCCTTGGCTTCGCTCGGATTTTCCAAAAGGAAATCGGCGAAGTGACGGCCCATTTCCTGCTCGACGGCAGTCTTCACCTCGGAAGAAACCAATTTGTCCTTGGTCTGCGAACTGAATTTCGGGTCCGGGACCTTCACCGAAATAATTGCGGTAAGTCCTTCACGCGCATCATCACCAGTAGTGGCGATCTTGTGCTTCTTCGCCAAACCTTCCTGCTCGATATAACTATTCAGGTTACGCGTCAGCGCGGAGCGGAAACCAGCGAGATGGGTGCCGCCGTCGCGCTGAGGGATGTTGTTGGTAAAGCAGAGGATGTTTTCGTTGAAACTGTCGTTCCATTGCAACGCCACCTCGACACCAACGCCATCGTCACGCTGAATGTTGAAGTGAAACACCTGATTGACCGGCGTTTTGTTGGTGTTCAGATAGGCAACGAAGGCGCTGAGACCACCCTCATACTTGAACAGCTCTTCTTTCGCGGTGCGCTCGTCACGCAGAACGATACCGACGCCGGAATTCAGAAATGAAAGTTCACGCAGACGCTTGGCCAGGATGTCCCAGCTGAAGTGAATGTTCTGGAAGGTTTCGGCAGATGGTTTGAAATGAATCTGCGTGCCAGATGTATCGGTTTCGCCGACAGGGGCCAGCGGGGCCTGCGGAACGCCATGGCGATAGAGCTGTTCCCATACCTTGCCTTCGCGGCGGATGGTCAGCATCAGCTCTTCGGACAATGCGTTGACCACCGAAACGCCTACGCCGTGCAGGCCGCCGGATACCTTGTAGGAATTGTCATCGAACTTACCGCCGGCGTGCAGCACGGTCATGATGACCTCAGCAGCGGAAACGCCTTCCTCATGAATGTCCACCGGAATGCCGCGACCGTTGTCACGTACGCTGATGGATTCATCGGTATGAATGGTGATGGAGATGTCACTGCAGTGACCAGCCAGTGCTTCGTCGATCGAGTTATCGACGACCTCGAAGACCATGTGGTGCAGGCCGGTGCCGTCGTCGGTGTCGCCGATATACATGCCGGGACGCTTGCGTACTGCATCGAGACCTTTAAGAACCTTAATGCTCGACGAATCGTACGTATGGTTATCGCTCATGCCTTCACTCCCGAGGGGCCGTGGACATGGGTAACTTGCCCATGTTCCACGTGAAACATTGAGACTGGCGTTTGCTCACCCCAGCCTTCTTGCAAAACAGTTGAATCAACGCAGGTGATAAACACCTGACAGTTCAGTTGCTCAAGCAACTTACACAACCCCAGTCGGTGCTGCGCATCCAGCTCGGACGGCAGATCATCGACCAGGTAAATACATTGCCCACGCTTGGCTTCGCTTACCAGATGCCCTTGGGCAATGCGCAACGCGCACACCACCAGTTTCTGCTGACCTCGCGACAACACTTCGGCCGCATTATGGTTTCCCACCTTGAGCCGCAGATCAGCGCGCTGAGGACCGGATTGGGTATGCCCTAGCGATCTATCTCGCTCTAGAGAAGACGCGAGCACCTCAGCCAATGGCCTGTCTTTATCCCACCCTCGGTAGTAGCTCAGCTTCAAACCATCCAAGTTGAGAAGAGCATCGAGCGTTGCCTCGAACACAGGTTTCAATGCTTGAATATAAGCTCTGCGATACCCATCAATTTCGTCGCTCGCGAGTGTCAACTCGCGGCTCCAGGCGGCGTCAGAAGCGCCGTCCAGTGTACCATGCCGAAGCCACGAGTTCCGTTGCCTGAGGGCCTGCTGTAGGCGCTGCCAGGCGGGCAAAAATCGACGTTCCACGTGGAACACGCCCCAATCGAGAAATTGTCTTCTCAATTTCGGAGCGCCTTCGAGAAGCCGGAAACTATCGGGATTGATGAGCTGCAACGGCAACGTGTCGGCCAACTCCGAAGCGCTACGGACACTCTGTCCATCGATACGAATTTTGACTTCGCCGCTTCGATCACGCGAAACGCCAAGCGCGCGACTGTACTGATCAGGCAGTTCGACCTGCCCAAACACAGTGCAGGCTGATTGATCGTAGGTAATCACGGGATTCAAACGGATACTGCGAAATGAACGAGCCAGCCCCAGCAAATGGATGGCTTCCAGCAGGCTGGTTTTTCCGCTGCCGTTGTCACCGAAAAGGATGTTGATACGAGGAGAAGGAGACATCGTCACCGGGTGCAAATTGCGAACCCCGGTGACGGAGAGACGGCTGAGGGACATTAAGCTGGTTACAGACGCATCGGCATCACGACATACGCGGAATCGTCGTTATCGAATTCCTGGACCAATGCACTGCTATTCGCATCGGAGAGAATCAAACGCACTTGATCGGTGGTCATCACACCCAGCACATCCAGCAAATAGCTGACGTTGAAGCCTATTTCCAGCGAGCCACCGTTGTAGTCAACCGCGACCTCTTCCTCAGCCTCTTCCTGTTCAGGGTTGTTCGCCTGGATTTTCAGAAGACCGCTTTCCAGCTGTAGACGAATTCCACGATATTTTTCGTTCGACAGAATCGCCGTGCGGCTGAATGCCTCGCGCAACAACTGACGATCACCTACTACCAGTTTGTCGCCACCACGCGGCAGCACGCGCTCGTAGTCCGGGAACTTGCCGTCGACCAATTTCGAGGTAAAGGTAAACTCCCCGGTGGTAGCACGAATGTGATGCTGCCCTAGGACGATACTGACTTCGGCGTCCTGATCATTGAGCAGGCGCGCAAGCTCCAGAATGCCCTTGCGTGGCACGATGACCTGATGGCGATCAGGTTGCTCGATGCCCGCTTGCATCGAGCACATCGCCAGGCGATGGCCATCGGTAGCCACCGCGCGCAACATGCCGCTGGATACCTCGATGAGCATGCCATTTAAATAATAGCGAACGTCCTGCTGCGCCATGGCGAAACTGCTGCGCTCGATCAGCTTGCGTAGCTTGCCTTGCGCAACACTGAACGACAGCGAACCCGGGCCTTCCTCTACGGTAGGGAAGTCGTTGGCCGGCAGGGTGGACAGGGTGAAGCGGCTACGGCCGGACTTGATGATCACCTTCTGATCATCCAGACGGATATTGATCAAAGCATCGCTCGGCAGGCTTTTGCAGATGTCCATCAGTTTGCGCGCCGGAACGGTGATCTCGCCCGGCTCGGCGGCGTCCTCGAGCGCAACTCGGCCTACCAGCTCAACTTCAAGATCGGTACCGGTCAGCGACAGTTGCTGTTCCTGAACTACCAGAAGGACGTTAGAAAGCACCGGCAAGGTCTGACGGCGCTCAACGACGCCAGCAACCAGCTGCAGGGGTTTCAACAGGGCTTCGCGCTGAATGGAGAAATGCATGGTCTGGTCCCTTGCCTATAGATTAGGTCGCACTCAGGTTGTCAAAGTTCGCAGCAAATTCTTGTAATCTTCGCGGATATCCGCATCTATTTCCCGCAGTTCGGCGATCTTACGACACGCATGCAAAACTGTGGTGTGATCCCGACCACCGAACGCATCGCCAATTTCCGGCAAGCTATGGTTTGTCAGCTCCTTGGACAGCGCCATCGCTACCTGCCGCGGACGCGCGACAGAACGTGAACGCCGTTTCGACAGCAGATCGGAGATCTTGATCTTGTAGTACTCGGCTACGGTGCGCTGGATATTGTCGACGCTCACCAGCTTATCCTGCAACGCCAGCAGATCCTTCAGCGATTCGCGAATCAACTCGATGGTGATGTCGCGCCCCATGAAGTGCGCATGGGCGATCACTCGCTTCAAGGCGCCTTCCAGTTCACGGACATTGGAGCGTATGCGCTGTGCGATGAAGAACGCCGCATCGTGGGGAAGATCCACCTTCGCCTGGTCAGCCTTCTTCATAAGAATCGCGACGCGGGTTTCCAGCTCAGGCGGTTCGACCGCAACCGTCAGTCCCCAGCCGAAACGCGATTTCAGACGTTCCTCGAGCCCGTCGATTTCCTTGGGATAACGGTCACTGGTGAGAATGACCTGCTGACCACCCTCCAGTAGCGCGTTGAAGGTGTGAAAGAACTCCTCCTGCGAACGCTCTTTCTTGGCGAAGAACTGAATATCGTCAATCAGCAGCGCGTCAACGGAGCGATAGAAGCGCTTGAACTCATTGATGGCATTGAGCTGCAGCGCCTTGACCATGTCGGCCACGAAACGCTCTGAATGCAGGTAGACAACTTTCGCGTTCGGATTCTTCTTAAGCAGGTGATTACCCACAGCATGCATCAGGTGAGTCTTGCCGAGGCCGACTCCACCGTAAAGAAACAGCGGGTTGTAACCGTGCTTGGGGTTATCGGCCACCTGCCAGGCTGCCGCTCGGGCCAGCTGGTTGGACTTGCCCTCGACGAAATTTTCGAAGGTAAAGGTACGGTTCAGATAGCTGGTGTGCTTGAGGCCGCCCTCGACCTGAACGTTACGTTCCATCCGTGGCTGCACAGGCTCGCTGGTGTCTGCCGACAACGGCTCGAAACGCGCCGCTTGCGGCGGAGCCGACTGAGCGGGAGCAGGAGCACTAGCGGCAGGCTGTGACTGAGGCTGAGCACGAGCCGCGGCAGCAGCAGAAGGCAACGCAGCCGCTGAAGGTCGCTTACTACCTATAAGTAGTGAAATCGAGGGGGCATGCCCGGACGAACGCTCGGACAGCAACTCCAACAACCGAGACAGGTACTTTTCATTGACCCAGTCGAGCACAAAACGGTTAGGCGCATAGACGCGAAGCTCATCACCGTTGGCTTCCACCTGAAGCGGACGAATCCATGTGTTGAATTGCTGAGCAGGCAGTTCATCGCGCAAAAGCTCAACACACTGCTGCCAAAGTTCCACCGACACGGAAACTCCTATCGACTCTGTCGAGGTAAGACGGCCGCCATTGTAGCCGCGCGCCTAGCGGTTATCCACAACAACCCGACCCACGCTGCCTTGGGCCAGGTGAGTCGGAAAGATGCTGTGGAAACACAAATAGGCTAAAGTAACCCTGTTGATAAGCTTTGTTAAGCACGGTGGCTAAGCCTGTGCAAAAGCACTTACCAACCTAGCCTGTGGATATCTACTCGTTTAATCCCCAGGCTGTCCAGATGGTTCGCACCGGCAGGGCACCGCTTTCCCACTGACCTTAGTTTCGACGTAGCCCTTGAAACCAGGCTGGTGTAGGGGTTTATCCACAGAAAAGGTCGTCTACATACATAAGCATTACATCTTAAGAGCTTATATTTCTTTTCCTTATATTTTTTTCAAGCAGATGACGCTGGTTGGAAATTGACCTGGCCGGGCAGCTTCTCTACAATCGCCGGTCTCTTAAAAGGGGGCCATTCCGGCCCGCAATGGATCACCAGGTAAACGCACCATGAAACGCACTTTCCAACCCAGCACCATCAAGCGCGCTCGTACCCATGGCTTCCGTGCCCGTATGGCTACCAAGAACGGCCGCCAAGTCATTTCGCGTCGTCGTGCCAAAGGCCGCAAGCGTCTGACCGTCTGACATCGGAACAGGTAGTGAGTCGGGGCTTCGGCCGGGAAAAGCGACTGCTGACTCCCAGCCAATTCAAGGCAGTCTTCGACTCCCCTTCCGGTAAGGTGCCTGGCAGGAACGTCCTGCTGCTGGCACGTGAAAACGATCTGCAACACCCCCGTCTCGGGTTGGTGATTGGTAAGAAAAGCGTCAAGCTTTCTGTCGAGCGCAACCGCATCAAGCGGCAGCTACGCGAGACTTTCCGTCATCACCAACTGGAACTGGCGGGCTGGGACATCGTGATCATCGCCCGAAAGGGATTGGCTGATCTGGACAACCCTGAACTGGCAAAGCAATTTGCCAAGCTCTGGAAACGACTGTCACGCAGCCCATCCAAGACCGTCGTCGAACCTGGAGCAGCCAACAGCACCCATGCGTAAATTGGCCGTCGCTTCGATCAAGGTCTACCAGTACGCCATCAGCCCAATGATGGCCAGTCACTGTCGTTTCTATCCAAGCTGCTCTTGCTATGCACTCGAGGCCATCGAAACCCATGGTCTGTTGCGTGGCGGCTGGCTGAGTCTGCGCAGGCTGGGGCGCTGCCACCCGTGGAATCCCGGTGGCTATGATCCCGTGCCTTCCCAAAAAACTTCCAATTCATCTCCGATGGCCGAGTAACCATGGATATCAAACGCTCGATACTGCTCGTAGCATTAGCAGTCGTTGCCTACCTGATGGTTCTTCAATGGAATCAGGACTACGGTCAGGCTGCACTGCCGACCGAAACAGCGCAAAGCCAGCCTGGCGTTCCGACCCTACCGGATGCTCCTAGCACCACCAGCGACGGCAATGTCGAGGACGTGCCGACAGTAGGCGGTCAACAGCAGCAGGCCAGTGCATTGCCGGCCACGGCGCCGAGCAGTCAGCTGATACGCGTACGCAGTGACGTGCTTGATCTGGCCATCGATCCTCGTGGCGGCGACATCGTTGAGCTGCGGCTGCCGCAGTATCCTCGTCGTCAGGACCACCCCGATGTTCCATTTCAGCTATTCGAACGTAGCGGCGAGCGCACCTACGAGGCTCAAAGCGGGCTGATCGGCGATGGGCCGGACAAGGCCAGCGGTCGACCTCAGTACAGTAGCGAGAAGACCGAGTATCAGCTGGCCGAAGGCCAGGACCAGGTCGTTGTCGATCTGAACTACAGCGCTGACGGCGTCAACTACATCAAGCGTTTCACCCTTGAGCGCGGTAACTACGCGTTGAAGGTGAATTACCTGATCGACAACCAGAGCGAGCAGCCCTGGACTGGTTATCTGTTCGGTCAACTAAAGCGTGACAAGAGTGGCGACCCTTCGTCGAGCACCGCTACCGGCACTGCGACCTACCTCGGTGCCGCGTTGTGGACCAAGGATGAGCCCTATCGCAAAGTCTCCATGGGTGACATGGATGACAAGAACCTGCGCGTAACCGTAGAGGGTGGCTGGATCGCCTGGTTGCAGCACTATTTCGTCACCGCTTGGGTTCCCCAAGCAGGCGACACCAACCAAGTGCAAACCCGCAAGGACAGCCAGGGCAACTACATCATCGGCTTCACCGGACCTGCAGTCACTGTGCCGGCTGGTGGCCAAGGCGAAACCGGCGCCACGCTCTATGCCGGTCCGAAAAGCCAGGACAAGCTGGAAGAACTGTCGCCAGGTCTGCGTCTGACGGTCGACTACGGCATTCTCTGGTTCATTGCCCAGCCGATCTTCTGGCTGCTGGGGAACATTCATGCGCTGCTCGGCAACTGGGGTTGGTCGATCATCGTTCTGACCATCGTCATCAAGCTGGCTTTCTTCCCACTTTCGGCAGCCAGCTACCGGTCCATGGCGCGCATGCGCGCCGTCTCGCCGAAGATGCAGGCGTTGAAGGAGCAGTTCGGTGACGATCGCCAGAAGATGTCCCAGGCGATGATGGAGCTGTACAAGAAAGAGAAGATCAATCCGTTGGGCGGCTGTCTGCCGATCCTGGTTCAGATGCCAGTGTTTCTGGCGCTGTACTGGGTGCTTCTGGAAAGCGTCGAGATGCGCCAGGCACCATGGATGTTCTGGATCACCGACCTGTCGATCAAAGATCCGTTCTTCATCCTGCCGATCATCATGGGCATAACCATGTTTATCCAGCAGCAGCTGAACCCGACCCCACCGGATCCCATGCAGGCGCGAGTGATGAAGCTCCTGCCGATCATCTTTACCTTCTTCTTCTTGTGGTTCCCGGCTGGTCTGGTGCTGTACTGGGTCGTCAACAACGTCCTGTCCATCGCTCAGCAGTGGTACATTACCCGCAAGATCGAGGCCGCGGCGAAACTAGCCTGACGCCTCAGCCGCTAATGCAGAACGCCCCTTGATTGGGGCGTTTTGCTATCTGCCACCCAGACAGGAGGCCCCCATGAGCCCAGCTGGCGACACCATTGCCGCCGTAGCCACCGCTCCCGGACGCGGAGGCGTGGGTATCGTTCGCGTTTCAGGCCCACGCGCCAAGGCGATTGCAATAACTCTGACTGGCCGCGAACCGACACCACGCCATGCACATTACGGCGCGTTTCATGCCGACGATGGTGAGGTGATTGACGAAGGTCTGCTGCTGTTCTTTCCCGGACCACATTCGTTTACTGGCGAAGACGTGCTTGAACTACAAGGGCATGGCGGCCCTGTGGTCATGGACATGCTGCTGCAGCGTTGCGTCGAGCTAGGCGTTCGTCTGGCACGTCCCGGCGAGTTCAGCGAACGGGCTTTCCTCAATGACAAGCTCGACCTGGCTCAAGCGGAAGCCATCGCCGACCTGGTCGAAGCCAGTTCGACACAGGCAGCGCGCAATGCGGTGCGATCCCTACAAGGTGAATTTTCAAGACATGTGCATCAGCTGACCGAGAAACTGATTCAACTGCGCATTTACGTCGAGGCGGCGATCGACTTCCCTGAAGAGGAAATCGACTTCCTCGCCGACGGACATGTTCTTGCTCAGTTGGAAGATGTCCGCGCGAAGTTATCCACAGTGTTGCGCGAGGCCAGTCAAGGTGCGCTGCTGCGCGAAGGAATGACGGTGGTGATCGCCGGTCGCCCGAATGCGGGAAAGTCCAGTTTGCTCAACGCACTGGCGGGTCGTGAGGCGGCGATTGTCACGGATATCGCCGGGACAACGCGCGATGTGCTGCGCGAACACATTCTTATCGATGGCATGCCGTTGCATGTAGTTGATACCGCCGGTTTGCGCGATACCGAAGATCAAGTCGAGCGCATCGGCGTACAGCGAGCCCTTAGCGCAATTGGCGAAGCTGATCGAATCCTGCTCATGGTCGATGCCAGTTCGCCAGAAGCAGAGGATCCGTCGGCACTCTGGCCGGAGTTCATCGATTGCAGCCCGGCACCGGACAGGATCACGCTGATTCGCAACAAGGCGGATCTCAGTGGCGAAGCCATCTCGTTGAAGGTTGCTAAAGACGGCCAGGTTACGCTCAGTATTTGTGCGCGCTCGGGCGACGGTGTCGACTTGCTACGTGAACATCTCAAGCAATGCATGGGTTACGAGCAGACGGCCGAGGGCAGTTTTAGTGCACGTCGTCGTCATCTGGATGCGCTGCGCCTGGCTGAGCAGTACCTGCAGCATGGACACGCCCAGTTGACGCTAGCCGGTGCGGGTGAACTGCTCGCCGAGGATCTGCGCCTGGCACAGCAAGCGCTGGGCGAAATCACCGGCGCGTTCAGCTCAGACGACCTGCTTGGGCGTATTTTCTCGAGCTTTTGCATAGGCAAGTAACAATTGCACTGCCGTCCGGACTGCTCTGTCCGGACGGACACCCGAACGCTTTCCTCCCGACTAGCCCCGTCTGCTGAAACCCGCTGCATACGGCGACCTCGTCGAACTCGACTCGTATTTCTTCCCTTCCTTGCCGGCGTTCGCCGGGCCTTTGCGAGCAGGCCGTCAGCATCGGCTGACATAGCTGGTAACAGCCGTTGGCGCATCTTTTGAACTACTTTTGATATCAAACCAGACGCTAACAGTTCAGCCGTTTCCAGCAATCCACTACAGAAGGATGGCGCAGTGCTTGCTGCAGTGCTTATTTCATTCCTTGGCGCAATCCTCGCCAGGTTCATCGTAGGCCGTACCTTCCCCCATGGGGGGTGGGTGGCTTCGCTATTGCCCGCCGGGCTATTCGTGTTCTTTCTGGTGAAGGGCGCCAGCCTCCCGGAAAGCGGGGTCATCATCGAAACGCTGGAATGGGTACCGGCGCTGGGCATTTCGCTGAGCTTTCGTCTCGACGGCTTTGCACTGCTGTTCGTCCTTCTGATTACCGGCATAGGCACGCTGGTCACGATCTACGCAGGCGCTTATTTCTCGCATTCACCAAGGGAAGAGGGCGCGCGCTTTCTGACCCTGATACTGCTGTTCATGACCGCGATGCTGGGAACCGTCCTATCGGATAACCTGATTGTGATGTTCGTGTTCTGGGAGGCGACCAGCCTGTTGTCGTTCATGCTGATCGGCTTCAACTCCCACCGCGCTCAAGCGCGCAAGGCCGCCCTGCAATCACTGATTGTGACCGGCGGCGGCGGGTTGGCTTTGTTCGGCGGTATTTTGCTGATCGGTATCGCGCTGGGCACTTTTTCGCTGTCCGAGGTTGCACAGCGTGCACCTGAGCTGCTGGCCAGTCCTCTAGCGGTGCCGGCGATGATCCTGATCATGCTCGGGGCCTTCACCAAGTCCGCGCAGCTTCCGTTCCATTTCTGGTTACCCCAGGCGATGGAAGCGCCGGCACCGGCCTCGGCCTTTCTGCACTCGGCGACCATGGTCAAACTGGGCGTGTACCTGCTGGCCCGCTTCGACCTCATATTCGAGGGCATCCCGGCTTTCGGCTCAACCCTGGTCATCGTCGGTAGCCTGACCATGTTGGTGGCGGCGGTTAGGGCGCTGTCCACCGATGGGTTCAAGGAAGTCCTGGCGCATTCCACGGTGGGTTCACTGGGGGTGCTGGTGATGCTGATAGGGCTTGACGGGGATTATTCAGTCACCGCGCTGATCGCCTTCATCATCGCCCATGCGCTGTACAAGGCGGCGCTGTTCTTCTGCGCCGGTACCACCATCCATGCAGTAGGTGAGGGGCGCCTGAGCAAGATCGGCGGGCTTGCCAGACGCCTGCCGATGACAACGCTGGCAGCTGGCATGGCAGCGATCTCGATGGCCGGATTGCCGCCGACGCTGGGCTTCATCACCAAGGAATACCTGTTCGAAAGCCAATTGAATGCCTCTACCGGCTGGGTCGTAGTCGCTGTGGCGGTGCTCGTCAACGCGGTATTCGCGGCAATCGCCGGGGTGGCGGCAATCCGTCCCTACTACCTTGGCAAGACCCGCAGCGAGGTGAAGCATCCGGAGACGCTGGGCCTGTACCTTGGCCCGCTGGTTCTGGGCGGTCTGGGCTTCCTATTCGGCCTGGCACCGGATTTTCTTGTGCGCGGGCTGATACAGCCGGCCAACGATGTGCTGGTCGGGCATACCGTGGACCTGTCCTTCTCGCTTTGGCACGGTTTCACGCCGATGCTCGCGCTGAGCGCAACCGTGGTCGCATTTGCCGGCGGGCTGATCGCCTACTGGCATCGCATTCACTATGCGCTGTCGCTGAAGAAAGCGCTGGCGCGGGTGCTCGGCGATTTCGGCTTCAATGCGCTGTTCGCCGGCACCCTGCGGCTGGCTGAGCGCTGCACGAGGTTCTTGCAGAACGGAGACCAGCATCGCTACACGTCCACCGTCGCAGCGGCGGTGCTGTTGATCATCGGCTACGGCGTACTGGCCAGCGGTACCCGCCCGGTGTTCACCCTGACTGGCGGACGTTTCGACCTACCCTCGGTCATCGTGCTGCTGCTGATGTGCCTCGGCGCTTTCGCTGCCACCCGTACCCCTTCACTACTGCGCGCGATGATCGCGGTCGGCGTGGTGGGTTTTGGCTCGGCACTTATCTTCCTGCTCAACGGAGCACCAGACGTGGCGCTCACCCAGTTCTCGGTTGAGGTGCTGCTGGTGCTGATTCTGGTAGCACTGCTGCTGCGCATCCCGGAGCGCGCAGCCTCGACCCGCCAACCACGGGAAAAACGCCTGGATATTCTGCTCTCTGTAGGTTTTGCCCTAGTGATATTCGTTGCACTGGCCGCCACGGTGGCATTGCCTCTGGACGGGCGGATCTCTGATTTCTATGCCGCAACCAGCTACCTGCAAGGCCATGGCCGAAACGTGGTCAATGTGGTGCTGGTCGACTTCCGGGCCATCGATACGCTTGGTGAGGTGATAGTGGTGGCGTTTGCCGCGATGAGCGTGTGGGGGCTCCTGCGAGGCGCGGCGTCGCGTAAGAGGACCGCCTCATGAACTCACTCATCTTCGCCGCTTTTTCGCGGATTCTCTTCGGCCTGATGCTGATCGTCTCGCTCTATGTGCTTTACCGCGGGCACAACGAGCCGGGGGGCGGTTTCGTCGGCGGTCTGATCGCCGCTGCCGGGTTTGCCACCCTGGCGCTGGCTCGCGGTGTGGAGGTAGCCCGCGCCGCCCTACGTTTCGAGCCGATGACCGTGATCGGCTTCGGCATCCTCGCCGCGCTGCTCGGCGGTTTACCAGGCATTTGGCTGGACGACTCGTTCCTGACACACCAGTGGGCAGTCCTCGGTAGCTTTCACATCGGTACGACATTGCTGTTCGATATCGGCGTCTACCTGGTGGTGCTGGGCGGCATCCTTTCTCTGATCCTGCGTTTCTATGAGGGCCTCTGACATGCATCTGATCTTTGCACTCGCCATTGCCGTGATCGCAGGTTGCAGCCTTTACCTGATCCTGTCTCGGCACATCGTACGAATCCTCTTGGGCGTGACCATGCTGTCAGCCGCGATCAACCTGGTGATCTTCTTGTCCGGGCGGATCGTATCGAATGTTCCGGCGGTGATCCGCGCCGGGGAGAGCAGCTTACCGGCCGACGCTGCAAACCCGCTGCCCCAAGCTCTGGTACTGACGGCGATCGTCATCGGATTTTCGCTGACTGCTTTTTTCGCCGCGCTGGCGCTGCAGACCTATCGCAGTTTCGGCAGCGTGGACACGCGCCACATCGGTGCAGCCGAACGCTTGGGGTCGCCGTTCCCGGCAACTAAGGATCGTCCGTGAGCGAATTTTTGACCCTTCATGCACCGCTTTGGCCAGTTCTCCTGCCGATCCTCGGCGCCGGACTAGCCACTTGTCTATGGAAACAGCGCCGTGCCCAGCGGTGGGTGACTGCCCTGTGTATAACTTTGCTGCTTGCGGCCTCGCTGTTGCTGCTCGTCGCGGTTTACAGGCAGGGCGTGCTGGCCATCCGCTTCGGCGGTTGGGAAGCCACCTTCGGTGTCGTTTTCGTCGCCGATGCACTGGCCGCAGCGATGGTGGCGATCACCGGTATTCTTGCCGCAGCGGTGATGACCTTCGGCATTGCCGATGTCCGCCGCCGCGAGGAGCAGGCGGGCTTCTACCCGCTGCTGCTGGGAATGCTGGCAGGGGTGAACGGCGCTTTTCTCACCGGTGATATTTTCAACCTATACGTCTGGTTCGAGGTGATGCTGATCACCGCGATGGGCCTGCTCTCCATCGGCCGCAACCGCGCGCGACTCGATGCAACGATTCGCTATGCAGTGCTCAACCTGTTTTCCACGTTGCTCTTTCTGACTGGCGTGGCGCTGCTTTATGGCGCGACTGGAACGTTGAACATGGCGGATCTGGCCAGAGTGCTGCCCGAAACCGAACCGTCGATCAATCTGACACTCTCGGCACTGCTGCTGCTTTGCGGCTTCGGTATCAAGGCTGGCTATTTCCCGCTGTTCTTCTGGCTGCCGGCCTCCTATCACACCGCATCGATCACGGTTTCGGCGATCTTCGCCGGGCTGCTGACCAAGGTTGGTGTGTATGCCTGCTTCCGGGTCTTCACCCTGATCTTCAGCGTTGAAGACAGTGGCATCCGCGAAATTGTCGCGGTGCTGGCCGCCGGAACCATGCTGTTCGGCGTCTTCGGTGCGGCTGTGCAGTGGGATGTTCGGCGGATCCTCTCGTTCCACATCGTCAGCCAGATCGGCTACATGCTGCTCGGCCTGGCGATATCCACCCAGGCAGCGCTCGCCGGGGCGATCTTCTACATCATTCACCACATCATCGTGAAGGCGAATCTGTTTCTGCTCGCCGGGGCGATCCACAGGGCCTCCGGCACTTTCGACCTGCGCAAGAGCGGCGGCTTGATGTACCGCAATCCGTTGCTGGCGGCGCTTTTCCTGGTGCCCGCGCTATCGCTGGCAGGGCTTCCCCCTTTATCCGGTTTCTGGGCGAAGTTCCTGGTCATCGACGCCAGCTTCCGCGAAGGCGAACACTGGCTGGCTGGCCTGGCACTGTTCGTCGGCCTGTTGACGCTCTATTCGATGACCAAGATCTGGATGGAAGCCTTCTGGAAAAAGCCAGTACTACCCCGCGCCGAGGCACGTCCGGTTCCGTTGCCAATGCTGCTGGCTATTGCGTCGCTGGGTGCGCTGACCCTCGTAATTGGCCTCATGCCGCAACCACTTATCCTCTTCTCGCAAACCGCTGCTGCGGCACTGCTGGACCCGACTGCATACCTCGCGGCGGTGTTGCCGCCAAATCCGATTCAGGAGGCGCTCCCATGAAGACAGGCCTGCTGCGCCGAGTGCGTGATGTGATCGAACTACTCGGCATCTACCTCTACGAGTTGATCGTCTCCTCCGTCGTTGTGGCCCGCGCGGCCTTTGCACGCACGCCCAACATGCAAAGCTCGATCATCGCGGTGCCAATCGAGCTGCGCACCGACCTCGGCGTTGCGGTACTCGCCAGTCTGGTCTCACTGACGCCCGGCAATTGCGCGCTGCACGCCAGTGCCGATCGTCGTCTGCTCTACGTACACGCACTGGACGGCCGGGCCCCGGAGCAAATCATTGCGTCGATCCGCCATGTGTTCGAGCGCCGTATCGCACGAATCGAGAGGTGGTGAGCATGATTGCGATACTGCTGACTCTGGTCATGTTGCCGCTTGGTCTGACCCTGTGGCGAATGATCGTCGCTCGCACACTGGTCGACCGAGTGGTGGCGCTGGACATGTTGACTGGTGTGGGCGTGGCCATCGCGGCGCTGGTCGCAGCCATGACCGGGCGCAGGGAGTTTCTCGACGTGGGGTTCGGCCTCGGCCTGATCGGCTTCGTTGGTACCTGTGCGTTCGCCGTCTTCATCATGCGCAAAGGGAGGAGTGAGCAATGATCCATATTCTCGCTGTGGTCTTCATGTTGGCCGGCGTGGTTTTTTTGTTCGCCGCCATTTTCGGTCTGCTGCGCTTTGCCGACCCACTGCAGCGAATTCATGCCACCACCAAATCCGGCACGGTAGGCGCGGGGCTGATTCTGGTAGGGGTGATGCTTCATATGGGCGATGGGCAGGCCACCTTCATTGGCACAGCAACAGTGATCTTTCTAATGCTGACCATCCCTATTGCCAGCCACCTGCTTGGCCGTGCCGCCTATATATCCGGTGCTCGACTCGACGGCCTGCATGGCGAGGATGCCCTTAAAGGGGTCCTCGAGCGCAACCCGCTGACCCTTGACGAATGTCTGGAACAGAACGACCAGCGACGACCAGCGGATCACCGCTGAACTACGTCGGTTTTTCCATACCGAAGCGCTATCAGGACCAAATGAGCTCTGTTGATAAGTACCCTTCAGCTAGGTAGATAACAGGGGGCTAAACCCACTGGATAAATCCCCTGTGCATAACATCAGCTCTTATCAACAGGTGTTCCACTTGATCCACACCGAAATCTACCAGGCGCAGCACAACCTTTATATTTTACGCAGCCTTAGTGCCACTAGTCTCTCAGGAGCTTATCCACAGATATCGGCTTCTCCATTAGTAATCACATAAATAAGCTCTTTATATATTTCTTCTCTATTTTTATTTATGAGCACGTAACGCCCCAGCTGGACGGTTGATCATTTTTTGCTCAAAGCCCTTCTTTAGCGCCGGCTAAGTCCCTATACTTCGCGGTTTCCCGAATTCCCAGCTGAACAGGCACGAGGTGCGTGGTGGACTTCCCTTCCCGTTTTGACGTGATCGTTATCGGTGGCGGCCATGCCGGCACCGAAGCTGCGCTTGCAGCGGCACGCATGGGCGTGAAGACCCTGCTGCTCAGCCACAATGTGGAAACTCTGGGGCAGATGAGCTGTAACCCAGCGATCGGTGGCATCGGCAAGAGCCATCTGGTCAAGGAGATCGACGCATTGGGCGGGGCCATGGCCACCGCTACCGACAAGGGCGGTATCCAGTTTCGCGTGCTCAACAGTCGCAAGGGGCCGGCCGTTCGAGCCACCCGAGCGCAAGCTGACCGCGTGCTCTACAAAGCTGCCATTCGTGACACCCTGGAAAACCAGCCGAACCTGTGGATATTTCAACAGGCGGCGGACGACCTGATTGTCGAGCAGGATCAGGTACGTGGCGTCGTCACGCAGATGGGTCTGCGTTTCCTGGCCACTTCCGTAGTGCTGACGACAGGCACCTTCCTCGGCGGACTTATCCACATAGGTCTGCAGAACTATTCCGGCGGTCGGGCGGGCGATCCGCCCTCGATCGCTTTGGCCAAACGTTTGCGTGAATTGCCACTGCGCGTGGGCCGTTTAAAAACCGGCACCCCACCACGCATCGACGGTCGCTCGGTGGATTTCTCGCTGATGACCGAGCAACCAGGTGATACGCCGCTGCCGGTAATGTCGTTTATGGGGAACCGCGAACAGCATCCCCGTCAGGTCAGTTGCTGGATCACCCACACCAACGCACGTACTCACGAGATCATTGCCGCCAACCTCGATCGTTCGCCGATGTACTCCGGCGTGATCGAAGGCGTCGGCCCGCGCTACTGCCCGTCCATCGAGGACAAGATCCATCGCTTCGCCGACAAGGACAGCCATCAGGTATTCCTTGAACCGGAAGGCCTGACCACCCATGAGTTGTACCCCAACGGCATTTCCACCTCGTTGCCGTTCGATGTGCAGCTGCAGATCGTGCAGAGCATTCGCGGCATGGAAAGCGCTCATATCGTGCGGCCCGGCTATGCCATCGAATACGACTACTTTGACCCGCGCGATCTCAAGTACAGCCTGGAGACCAAGGTGATTGGGGGGCTGTTCTTCGCCGGCCAGATCAATGGCACCACCGGTTACGAAGAGGCCGGTGCCCAGGGGCTGCTCGCCGGAGCCAATGCTGCGCTGCTTGCGCAGGGCAAGGACAGCTGGTGCCCGCGGCGCGATGAGGCCTATCTTGGGGTGCTGGTCGACGACCTGATCACTCTGGGCACTCAAGAGCCCTATCGCATGTTCACCTCGCGTGCCGAATACCGGCTGATCCTGCGCGAGGACAATGCTGATCTTCGTCTGACCGAGAAGGGCCGCGAACTGGGTCTGGTGGACGATGCCCGCTGGGCGGCGTTCTGCGCCAAGCGCGAAGGTATCGAGCTCGAAGAGCAACGCCTGAAGAGCAGCTGGGTCCGTCCCGGCACACCTCAGGGCGATGCCATTGCCGAGCGCTTCGGCAGTCCCCTGGCCCGCGAGTACAACCTGCTCAATCTGCTGGCCCGTCCGGAAATCGATTACCAGAGCCTGATCGAACTGACCGGTGACGGTGCGCAGGATCCGCAGGTCGCCGAGCAGGTCGAGATCAAGACCAAGTACGCCGGCTACATCGAACGCCAGCAGGACGAGATCGAGCGGTTGCGGGCCAGCGAAAACATCGCTTTGCCGGAGAATCTCGACTACACGACGATTCCGGGCTTGTCGAAGGAGATTCAGCACAAGCTCGGACAGGCTCGGCCCGAGACGCTTGGGCAGGCATCGCGTATCCCAGGTGTGACACCCGCTGCGGTGTCGTTGCTGATGATTCATCTGAAGAAGCGCAATGCCGGCCAGCAGCTGGAGCAGAGCGCCTGATGAGTTTGGTTAGCGAATCCCATGCCACCGAACTCGTTCGTGGCGCCCAGGCACTCGGCGTCGAGCTGAGTGAAGGGCAACAGCAGCAGTTGCTGGCCTATCTGGCACTGCTGATCAAGTGGAACAAGGCCTACAACCTCACTGCAGTGCGCGACCCCGACGAAATGGTTTCGCGCCATTTGCTCGACAGCCTGAGCGTGGTGCCTTTCGTGGTCGTGTCTGGACGGACCTGGCTGGACGTCGGTAGCGGTGGTGGCATGCCTGGCGTGCCGCTGGCGATCATGTTTCCCGATCGCAGCTTCACGTTGCTCGATTCCAATGGAAAAAAAACGCGCTTTCTGACCCAGGTGAAGCTGGAACTGAAGCTGACCAACCTTGAGGTCGTGCACAGCCGCGTCGAGCAATTCCAACCAGCGGATGCCTTCGATGGCATTACTTCGCGGGCCTTCAGCTCGCTCGAGGACTTCGCCAACTGGACGCGCCATCTGGGCAATGCCGAGACCCGCTGGCTGGCCATGAAGGGCGTGCAGCCGGACGACGAGCTGCAGCGTCTGCCCGATGACTTCCGTCTCGATGCCTGTCACGTACTCAAGGTTCCCGGTTGCCAAGGCCAGCGCCATCTGTTGATACTGCGCCGCACTTCATGACCCGGACAGACACTGACCATGGCTAAAGTTTTCGCCATTGCCAACCAGAAAGGCGGTGTCGCCAAGACCACCACCTGCATCAACCTGGCGGCTTCGCTGGTTGCTACCCGCCGACGCGTGCTGCTGATTGATCTCGATCCTCAGGGCAATGCCACCACGGGCAGCGGCGTAGACAAGCTTGGCCTGGAGTATTCGATCTACGATGTGCTGATAGGCGCATGTAGCCTGGTAGATGCCATGCAGTTTTCCGAGCATGGCGGTTATCAGCTGCTGCCGGCCAACCGCGATCTAACCGCCGCCGAAGTGGCGTTACTGAATCTGCCAGCCAAGGAAAAGCGCTTGCGTGAAGCGCTGGCGCCGGTGCGTGAGAACTACGACTACATCCTCATCGACTGCCCGCCATCGCTGTCGATGTTGACCATCAACGCACTGGCCGCTGCCGATAGCGTGATCATTCCCATGCAGTGCGAGTATTACGCCCTTGAAGGACTGACCGACCTGGTCAATTCGATCCAGCGCATCGCACAGGCGCTCAATCCGAGTCTGAAGATCGAGGGACTGTTGCGCACCATGTACGACCCGCGCAGCAGCCTGACCAACGACGTTTCCGAGCAGCTAAAAGCGCATTTCGGCGACAAACTCTACGACACCGTCATTCCGCGCAACGTCCGGCTTGCCGAGGCCCCCAGCCACGGTATGCCGGCGCTGGTCTACGACAAGCAATCCAAGGGTGCTCTGGCCTACCTGGCCCTGGCGGGCGAACTGTCGCGACGCCAGCGGCGGTCGGCTCGTGGTGCCCCCGCATAAGGACTATTCATGGCGACCAAGAAAAGAGGTCTAGGACGGGGACTCGATGCCCTGCTGGGCGGCGCCAGTGTTACGGCGATGCAGGAAGAGGCTGCGAAGGTCGACACCCGTGAGCTCCAGCATCTGCCGTTGGAACTGATCCAACGCGGTAAGTATCAGCCGCGCCGCGACATGGATCCCCAGGCCCTGGAAGAGTTGGCGCAGTCGATCAAGAATCACGGCGTGATGCAGCCTATCGTCGTGCGCCCGATCAGCGGTGGCCGTTACGAGATCATCGCCGGCGAACGACGCTGGCGCGCCTGCCAACAGGCCGGTCTGGAGCGCGTGCCCTCGCTGGTCCGTGAGGTTCCGGATGAAACCGCCATTGCCATGGCGTTGATCGAGAACATCCAGCGCGAAGATCTCAATCCGATCGAAGAAGCTGTTGCGCTGCAGCGCCTGCAGCAGGAGTTCCAGCTTACCCAGCAGCAGGTAGCTGACGCCGTAGGCAAATCAAGGGTCTCGGTAAGCAACTTGCTGCGCCTGATCGCGCTGCCCGAAGAGATCAAAACGCTGTTGTCCCATGGTGACCTGGAAATGGGCCATGCCCGCGCGCTGCTTGGTTTACCGGCTGACCAGCAGGTAGAAGGTGCGCGGCATGTTGTCGCACGTGGGCTGACCGTTCGCCAGACCGAGGCACTGGTACGCCAGTGGCTGAGCAGCAAAGAGGCACCTAAGGTCGAGGTCAAGGTTGATCCAGACATCAGCCGTCTGGAACAGCGTCTGGCTGAACGCCTGGGCTCGCCGGTGCAAATCAAGCACGGGCAAAAGGGTAAGGGGCAGCTGGTTATCCGCTACAGTTCGCTGGATGAATTGCAGGGAGTACTGGCGCACATTCGTTGATACAAAATGTTTGTAGTGCCAGTCGGAAATTACTACCTGAGTGTTGAACCCTGGCTGGCCTGCTCCTATACTCGCCGCGCTTTTTTGACTGCGGACAATTATTTACGCAGCCTGCTGCGACGATGGAATTCAGGTGAACATACACAACAGAACACCTTTCCATCGTCTCCCGGCTTTTCGCGTATTGCTGATTCAGGCAATGGTCGTAGTAGTGACCGCTGTCTCATGTGGGTTGGTTTTTGGTATTGTCGCCGGCTACTCCGCGCTGTTCGGTGGTCTGATTGCGCTGTCGGCGAACGTGTATTTCGCGTACAAGGCTTTTCGTTACTTTGGCGCACGCTCGGCCAGGGCGATCATTCAGTCCTTATGGTCTGGGCAGATGGGGAAACAAATTCTGGCAGCAGCGCTGTTTGCGCTGGTGTTTGTGGGAGTGCGACCGCTGGAGCCGGTTGCCCTGTTCGTCGGTTACGTGCTGGTCCTAGGCACCTCCGCGAGCGCGCTCCTGCTGATGAAAAATAATCCGAAGCATTGAGCATTGAGGCGCGCACATGGCGAGTACCCCGGCGGAATATATTCAGCATCACCTGCAAAACCTGACCTACGGCAAGCTGCCGGCTGGCTACGAACGCGTTGACGGAACCGTGATCGACCAGGCCACCTGGACCATCGCGCAAACTTCGGCTGAAGCACAGGCAATGGGCTTCATGGCCGTCCACCTGGATACCCTGGGCTGGTCGCTGTTCGCGGGCTTTCTGTTCATCGGTATCTTCGCCATGGCTGGCCGCTCGGCTACCGCGGGTGTGCCCGGCAAGTTGCAGAACCTGGTAGAGATGGTCGTCGAGTTCGTCGAAGGCATGGTCAAGGACACCTTCCACGGTCGCAATCCGCTGATCGCGCCGCTGGCTCTGACCATCTTCATGTGGATCCTGCTGATGAACAGCCTGAAATGGATCCCCGTCGACTACATCCCCGGCCTGGCTGGCCTGCTGGGTCTGCCGGCATTCAAGATCGTCCCGACAGCCGATCCGAACGGTACCTTCGGTGTGTCCATCGGCGTGTTCTTCCTGATTCTGTTCTATAGCGTCAAGGTCAAGGGCTTCAGTGGTTTCAGCAAGGAGCTGGCATTCACTCCCTTCAACCACTGGTCGCTGGTGCCTTTCAACCTGTTCCTCGAGATTCTCGGTCTGCTGACCAAGCCGCTGAGCCTTGCGCTGCGTCTGTTCGGCAACATGTATGCAGGTGAGGTGGTGTTCATCCTCATTGCGCTGCTGCCGTTCTACGTACAGTGGACCCTGAATGTGCCGTGGGCGATCTTCCACCTCCTGGTGATCCCGCTGCAGGCCTTCATCTTCATGGTGCTGTCGATCGTGTACCTGAGCGCGGCCCACGAGGACCATTGAGACGCGAAAGCGACCGTAAACCCGTAGCAAACTTGAACTGCAACTCTAACCTCTGAAAACCTAGGAGTAATCATGGAACTCGTAATCATCGCTGCCGCCATCATCATTGGTCTGGGCGCTCTGGCCACCGGTATTGGCTTCTCCCTGCTGGGCGGCAAGCTGCTGGAATCCACTGCTCGTCAACCTGAACTGGCTCCGCAGCTGCAAACCAAGACCTTCATCATGGCTGGTCTGCTCGACGCCGTGCCGATGATCGGCGTTGGTATCGCGATGTACCTGATCTTCGTTGTTGCCCCTGGTATGGCTGCTTAATTCGCTGACCCGTCCGAGCGGCAGGGCGTTGCCCTGCCGGTTAGGCTTCAGCACCCGGGAAACAACGAGATAGCATGAGGTAGATCAGTGAACATTAATCTGACGCTGTTCGGTCAAACGATTGCCTTCGCTATTTTCGTCTGGTTCTGCATGAAGTTTGTTTGGCCGCCTATCACCAGCGCCATGCAAGCTCGCCAGAAGAAAATTGCCGAAGGTCTGGATGCTGCCGGCCGCGCTCAGCGCGATCTGCAACTGGCCCAGGAAAAAGCTTCCCACTCGCTCCGTGAAACCAAAGAGCAGGTTGCCCAGATCCTCGAACAGGCGAATAAGCACGCCAATCTGATTATCGAGGAAGCCAAGCAGCAGGCTCGCACTGAGGGCGAGCGCCTGGTCGCTGGTGCTCGCGCCGAGATCGAACAGGAAGTGAACCGCGCCAGGGACGAACTGCGCACTCAGGTTGCGGCTCTTGCCGTTGCTGGTGCGGAGAAGATCCTGGAGTCCCAGGTGGACGCCAAGGTGCACAACGAGCTGGTCGAAAAACTGGCCTCCCAACTCTAAGCGAGGCAAGCGATGATCAATACCCAGACGCTTGCTCGGCCTTACGCGAAAGCCGCTTTCGAGTTTGCCAGCGCCGCAGGAAAGACCGATACCTGGTCGAAAATGCTGAACCTGGCCGCCATCGCTGTTGAAGTCCCAGAAGTCGCAGCGTTGCTGAACGACCCCCGCCTGTCTAGCGAAAGCAAGCTTCAGGGGCTGGTGCGTCTACTCGGTGACGATGTTGACGAAGCTTTCCGCAACTACGTCCAGACCCTTGGCGAAAACAATCGCCTGTCGGTCCTGCCGACCGTGTGGGAGCTGTACGAGGACATCAAGGCGCAAGCCGAGAAAACGCTCGAAGCAGAAGTTGAAACCGCTTTCGAGCTCAGCAACGAGCAACTCCAAACTTTGGCTGCCGCCCTGTCGAAGCGGCTAGATCGCACCGTCAACCTCCAGCAGGCCGTTAATCCTGCGCTGATCGGCGGCGTGTTGATTCGCGCCGGTGATGTGGTTGTCGACGGTTCGGTCCGCGGCAAACTGAGCCAGTTGGCCGAATCGTTGAAATCCTGATTTGAGGGTCATGGCATGCAGCAACTGAATCCTTCCGAGATAAGTGAAATCATCAAGCAGCGCATCGAGAAATCGGATGTCGCTGCTCAAGCCCGTAACGAGGGCACCGTCGTCAGCGTTTCTGACGGTATCGTACGCATCTACGGTCTGGCCGACGTCATGTACGGCGAGATGATCGAGTTCCCTGGTGGCGTCTTTGGTATGGCACTGAACCTGGAGCAAGACTCCGTAGGTGCTGTAATTCTGGGTAACTACCTGGGCTTGACCGAAGGCATGAGCGCCAAGTGCACCGGCCGCATCCTCGAGGTTCCGGTTGGTCCGGAATTGCTGGGTCGCGTAGTCGACGCACTGGGTAATCCGATTGACGGCAAAGGCCCGATCAACGCGCAGGCAACTGATGCGGTCGAGAAGGTTGCACCGGGCGTGATCTGGCGTAAGTCGGTAGACCAGCCGGTTCAGACTGGCTACAAGTCGGTCGACGCCATGATCCCGGTAGGCCGTGGCCA
>Ga0189292_10139_pt1 | contig 36516 bp, 55 predicted proteins | sample UW1oraminimetaG_FD_130317 | JGI IMG/M metagenome (GOLD analysis project Ga0189292, IMG submission 130317) | Marine microbial communities from the Costa Rica Dome - UW179A-orange mini metaG | ecosystem: Environmental > Aquatic > Marine > Oceanic > Photic zone | place: Costa Rica: the Eastern...
AAAAAAAAAAAAGATCGTCGTCACGGGGAATGTGAAGACAATCCTTTATCGATTAGAACGAGAACGTCACACCAGTGCCGATGTGGTGATTCCATCCCTTGCCACCCTCAGAACCCCAATCTTCTGAGCTGTACACAGGTTCCCAATGAGCGAAAAGCGCAATGGTGTCTGTGATCGGATATTCAAGCTCAAGCTCACCACCCCAGTCGGTGCGTGATGAAAGGCCTGAATAACTACCCGGCACGTAGAAACGAGGACCACCGGAAAGTGTGATGTTCAGCAGGTCAACATTGAAGCCAAAACCTGGCCAGACATCGGTGTAGTTACCGATATAGGTGCTATCTGACTCCCAGCCAGTGCGATTTTCAACGGAGATGAATACGCCGTCGATCACATCTTCCAATCCGTCACCGAGCGCAAAGTTGACATCACCATCACCGAAGGCGTAGGTGACATTCACACCGACTTCATTCTTCAGACCTTCCCCGAATTCTTCACCGGGACCTGTCACGTAGTAAGGCATCCAAGCGACCTGGAAAGCCAATTGTTCATTGGGTTGATACCGAGCCGCTAAGTAGCCCCTGACATCCGTGCGTTTGAAAGGCGCACCTGATCCATGCGCATGGCCATGGTGATCATCATGGCCATCATGATCATCGTGGTCGTCGTGGTCGTCGTGGCCATGATCATCATGGTCGTCATGATCATCGTGGTCGTCATGGTCGTCATGGCCATGATCATCATGCTCGTCATGATCATCGTGATCATCGTGGTCGTCATGGTCATCGTGATCATCGTGATCATCGTGATCATCGTGATCATCGTGATCATCATGCTCGTCATGATCATCGTGGTCGTCGTGGCCATGATCATCGTGATCGTCATGGTCGTCGCCGTGAGCATGCACGACTCCATAGAAGTGTTCCGCCTCCCCATAAACAACAGAAGGTCCAATGGAACCTTCAATGGCAAAGACACCATTGTTGGGCAGTCCCCATTCGAAGACATAACCAAACTGACCATCAATGGCGTAATGCTCAGGCTTGCCATCGAGGTTGGTCTCCATCCCACCATGCCCCTCAATGGTGATTACAGGAGTGACGCGGAATTCACCCTCGGGCACTTGTTCACCACCACCATGTCCGCCATGCGCATGAACCCCACGGATTGCAGAATCACCGGCCAGCAACAAGGCAAGCCCCGCAGCGGCATTCAGAAACGAAAGACGAGAAAAGATCATTGGATCAGAAAATCAGAAAAGTGTGCAGATAAATCAGCGAATTGAGGCCCAACGCTGCTGAAGCTGAGCTGCACTGTTTTCATCACAACGTCCGCCCTGGGCAACAACGAACGTGCAGATGTTGCCGGTTGCTGTTTGAACAAGACTTTTGCCTGGAGCCTGTCCATCAGCAAACAAGGGCTTGCTTGCCAGTGGCACGCCACTGGCCTTGCTGATCCGGCGCATCGTTTTGGACGGGGGCAATGCCTCGGGGAATATCACCTTGGTTCCTGACTTCTTGATCGCCTTGCTGATGGCACTCAGGCTGGAGGGGCGCATCCGCCCTCCAGTGGCGTATTCATCAACAACAGGAAGTTCGCGAATGCCGAACCGACGTGCCAAGAAGGAATAGGCGCGGTGTCCTGTAATCAGAACCCGCTGCTCAGCGGGCACTGTCTTGATCTGCTGACCCGTCCAGGTTCCCAGCGAACCAAGCACTGAATCCATGGCAGCCCTGCGTTGATCAATGGCTGCGTCCTGCGTTCCGTTGAAAACAGGCTTGAGCTTGGCCGCAACCGCATTGGTCATGGATGCGGCAATCGCCGGGTCATGCCAAAGATGCGGGTCATTCAAGGGATTGCTGGGAACAGCAATTTCACCAACGGAGACCACCGGTCCACCGGCTTTGACGCCCTTGAGAGGGGGTGTGAGGTTGTAACCGTTCAGCAGCACAAGCTTGGCTTTGCTGAGATTGCTTCGATCAGCAGGCCTGAGGGCCATGGTGTGTGGGTCTGCCCCCGGCGGGATCAGGCAAATCACTCGGGCCTGATCAGCCACCAGCTTCTTGGTGATGTCGCAAAGAACGCCGTCAACTGCAACAACCGTTGGGGCTGAAGATGCAGCGGCTAGCAGTGTTCCTGCTGCTGCCGTGACGAGGGGGAAAGGCAAAGTGCGACAAAATATCTCAGGAAATGATAATCATTCTCACCGACTGTGCAAGTCATGTCGCGTCAGCAAATCGCAGTCTCGGGATACAAAGCAAAACCATGCAGACAACGCCGATCAGGGGGCCAGGAGGCAAGTTGAGAACAACAGCAACAAGGAAGCCCACGCCACTAAGGGCCAAGCCCACCAGCGACGACTGAAGCATCGCGGCACGCAGACTGCTGACTCGACAGAGACCCGGAAGCACCGGTGCGCACAGCAAGCCAATTACCAGAATCACTCCAACTGCAGACATCGCGCTGACGATCACCATGGAGGTGACCAGCGCCTGAACCAACTGCAGGCTCCTGACCGGCAAGCCTGAAGCCTCAGCACCCTCTGGATCAACACCCAGAAAGACAAGCTGTCGATAGCGGGTCAGCAGCAACAACGCCATCGCGGCGGCAGCCACAAGCACTTTGTAGAAGTCTGACCAGTCCACAATCAGCAAATCGCCAAACAAAAGGGCCTCCAGATCAAGGCGAATGTTGAGCACCGGAATCAAAAGCACACCGAGGCCGAGAAAACCTGCAAGAACCGTGTTGATCACAGCTTCCTGGCCAGCCGGTTGCCCACGCTGCATGCGCTCAGCCGCCAGTGATCCCAGCAGACCGCTGATCACACCGCCGATGGCTGGGTCCACGCCGAATCCCACCGCGATGGCGACGCCCGGGAGAACGGCATGGGAAATCAGATTGGCCTGCAGCACTCGTCTCTGCGTCACCAGCAACGTGCCGGTGACAGGACAAAGCACCCCAATAAGCAGCGACATCAGCAATGGCACCAGCCACAGATCGAGTTCACTCATGGCTGTGCTCCAGGCGGTCAGGCCGGCTACTGAGCTTGTGGCGCACCTGCTGCGGTGGTCCATCCGCCAGAACACGACCATCGAGCACAATCACTCGGTCATAGAGATCAAGAGCCGCTCCCCAGTCGTGGTTGCTCACCAACAGGGTGTGCCCTGAATCAGCCAGTTGACGCATCAGGGAAAGCAGCTTCTCTCGAGACGGCGGATCAATAGCAGCGCAAGGTTCATCCAGCAACAGAACCCGAGACGGCTGCACCAGCGTTCTGGCCAGTAATGCCCGTTGCTGCTGACCTCCCGATAACGCATCCAAGCGGCGGGTGGCCAGTGTTTCCAGGCCGACACGCTGCAGTGCCGCCTCCCTATCGCAGCAACCAAAGGAATGGTGACCGATCTCCCCGAGTGCGACGAACTCACGCACCGTGATGGGAAAAGACCAGTCAATCCTGCCCCGCTGCGGCATCAGCACCACCCGGTCACGACAACTCTGAATCGGCATCCCATCGCAGGCGACATTGCCAGCGGAGGGGATCAACCGGCCTTGCAGCACATGCAGCAAAGTGGACTTGCCGGTGCCGTTGGCGCCCACCAATGCCGACAGCGTTCCGGCTTCCAGCGTCAGCGACACATCATCAACAACGACATGGTCGCCATAGGCGACAGACAGGCCTTGCGCGACGAGGGGAGGCACCCTCATGGGCTGAGAACGATTATCAGTCAAGTTATCGAGAGGGGTCCGAAAAGTCAGTCAATACGCCTCCCGCCGGTAGCCAACGCGCCAGCACCGCGGGTTGCTCGAGCACCTCAAGACCGAGGCTGCTTCCAGAAATCAGAGCAATCCGACCATGATCCGCAGCTGGCTTCTGAACCACCGTGAGCAATTGATCACTGACCGGGTCGTAATCGAGTTCCGACCCCGAGCTCAATCGCCATGGCCCCAGGGAGCGTCGACGAATCTCCTGACCCTCGCTGTCGAGCTGCAAGAGCACATCCTCGGTGCGCAGTCCGGCTTCACGCAGCACCAGCCAGAGACGATCACCACCGTTATCGCAGGCCGCCGCCATCACCCCGGCTTCACCCAACCAGACCTGCTGTGGAGGCCGAGCCGGAATCACCAGCTCGAGGGATCGGCGGTAGTCAGGCCAATGACGCACAAGCAGAGCGCGCCCGGAGCCGGAGCAGAAGGCCTTCACCTCCCGACTTCCCGGAAGCGACTGTCGTGATCCTCCATCCAGGGAAGGATTCAGGGGCAACAACTCCAGACCGTCAAAGGAGGGCAACACCAGTCCGTTGCCGTCGGGAAGCAAACGCAGAGGACCGCTGGGCTTCAAGTCGAGAAGCCGTGGCTCTTTGCCTTCAGACTGAATCCAAACACGATCACTATCTGGCTCAAACCCTCCGAGCTGAACCAGCAATTCACCAAGTTGATTGCTGCTTAGATGAGCAAACAAGAGAGATCCCGAGTCTCCAGACTCCAGCGTTTCAAGGCTGCCCAGCGCCGGATCCGTAAGACCTTGCTCGCGGATGCTCAGAGCATGCTGATCCAGTTGACGCAACAGCACCCGTTGCCGTGCCTCACTGTCATCACTGACCAATGCGACCCCGGTGCCATTCCCCAGTGGTTCAATCTGCAGGATGCGTTGCTGCACAGGCGCAAGCGATTGCCATCGTCCATCTCGCAAGCGCAGCTTCAATCGTTCTCCATCCTCGCTAGGCACCACCGCAAGCAGGTGCGGCCTGGGGTTCCACCAGACCACCTGGCTTTTCAGGGGCAACTGCCGCAGATCCTCACCAAGCAGTTCCAGGCGAAGCGGTCCCGCAATGGGTTGGCCAGAGTCCACCAGAAGCCGTAGTCGATCCTGTCGCCCAAACCAGCTGTGAGGAAGATCCGGAACTAATGAACTGGCTGCGACAGTGGAGCGATCCATCGGCCTGCTGAAGATGACATCCAGCGCAGCGGCTCCGGAACGAAGCGGCTGAATGGCAACGGACTGAAGCCAAGGTGGTCGTCGCAGCAGGATCTGCTGTTGCACAACAGCCAGTCCAACCAGAGCCGCAAGACACCCGAGCAACAGCCGAGGCCGTGACGATGAAGCCGGCATGGTCATGGTTCGAGCGGCCGCTCAGGCCTTGGAATCAGTGTCAGCTTGGTGGGTTTCACCACACTGACCGGCACCCCATTGCGCTCCTGAACAGTCATCGTTCCCTCGATCTCAAACCATTGATCCACCCTCGGATCGGCTTCAGCCGGCCAGTCCACTGGCAGGCCTGCTGGCGTGGCATCCGCGAGGCAACAACGCACGGTCAAGCGGGCCAGCTGCAATGGTTCTCCCGGTCGATCCAGCACAAAACCGCTGATCCGCACAGGATCTCCAGCGTGCAACTCCGGGTCAGGCTGACTGCGAAGCAACCGAACCCACTCCGTCAGGGTGCGCTGCTCCGGAGGCAGGAAAAAGCTCAAAGTGGGTGCCGCCGGAAGACTGTCCGGACGGTTCGCGGCCAGGTCGCTGAACGATGGTTGTGGAGGCAGAAACAGGATCAACAACGCCACAACTGCGGACGACAGCCAGCCGAGAGGAGCAACTGGCACGCGACGCCGACCAGCCAACCGCAGCTGCATCAGTCCAACCAGCATCAGGACCACACCGGCAACGGCGACCACTGGGTGAAAGGCCGCATTCAGCAGCAGATCCAACCTGGACGAAAGAGTGCTCCATACCAACACCCAACCCCAGAGTGTGAGCACCAGAGGGGGGAGAACAGCAGCCCGACGGAGGTGACGCAGAGATCTCATCGGAGCGGCCACCACATCAGAGCTGAATCAGGTTCACCCACTGGCCAATCAACAGAACCATCAGTGATGCAGACAGCGCTGTAATTGCAATTGCTCGCGGAGTGAGCAAAACGGTGAACAATCCAACCAGTTTGAGATCAACCACCGGCCCCAGCAACAGGAAAGCCAGCAAAGCTCCTGGGGTGACCTGGGCAGCAAAGCCGAGTGCCAGAAAAGCATCCACGCTGGAACACACCGAGACCACGAGCGCCAGCAACATCAGCGCCAACACCGAGAGTGTCGGCGCACTGCCAAGCGCCAGCAGCAAGCTGCGTGGCAGCCAGGTCTGCACCACGGCAGCCAGAGCACTTCCGAGCACCAGCAGTGTGAGCAGGCTGAGGAATTCCCGGGTGCTGTGGGAAAGAAGTTCACGCGGCAGAAAAGCCGAGGGTCGGGCTTTCATTGCAGACTTGGCAGGGCCTGATCCGACCATCCCTATTCGACGCTCCAACAGCCCGATGCTGGACAGGGGCTGACTGAGCCTGCGCTCCTCCAGCAGTGCCCCCTCAAGCAAACGGGATTCAGGAATCAGCCCAAGCAAGGCGCTTAAAGCAAGAGCAATTAAAAAAGCCCCTGCAGGCCTGGCCCAAAGCAACCAGGTCTTATCGGGAAATGCCGCCCAGGTACTGGCCAGAACAATGGGGTTGAGAACGGGCGCAGCGAAGAGAAAACCAAATCCCGTACCCAGCGGGGCTCCGCTGGCCAAGAGGCGACGTGCCACAGGCACGTTGCCACATTCGCAGGCTGGAAGTGCAAACCCAAGTAATGCCCCCACGACCGGTGCAAGCAGGGGATTCCGTGGCAAACGACGGACCCAGGCTGACTGGGGAACCAGCCAGCGGGCGAGGCCGGCAATGGTGACACCCAGCATCAAAAAGGGAAGTGCCTCGATCAACAGACCTTGGAAGATGGCCCAGGCTGTGGCAAGACGCGTCATTCAGCCCAGGGCAGTTCAGGCACAACCTTGATGAATCCGCAAATCAACGTAGGGATCATCAGCAGCAATGTCGACACCATTCAGCTTGGCGAGCGCACGACAGCTGCACAACAGACAGCGTTGTACATCAGCACTAACGTCTGAGCAGAGATGTCGTCTTAGAAGTCATGGTGCGACGCTCGCTGCGACGGCTGCTGCATCTTCTGATTGCAACCGTAGTGCTCTGGTCGCCAGGACAAACCATGGCCTGCATCCCTGGCTTGCAGTGGGGCATGGACAGCTCAACCGTTGAACAGCGTCTGGAGATTTCTCTGGGAACAGCCCGTTCTCTGGAAGTGGATTCGTCGGCCATTTATCGCGTCAGCAACCAGCACATCGGTGAACTCCCCGTTGAACAACTGGATCTGCGCTTCGGTAACCAAGGATTAGAACAGCTGGTGTACAGCCTTCCCAGTGATGACATGACGGAGGTGCTAGCAGGGCTCAGAACCCGTTACGGGTCTCCCGTCAGCACCACAATCAATGACACCGATCAGATCCCTCAACAGATCTGGATTTGGAACACAGAAGAAGACTGCATCACTGCAGTCAGAGCCGAGGATCAGAGATTTCTGCTCAGTTACCGACCAAGTCGCCTCAGACCATCACAGCTTTGAGAGCCTGAGGCAGCAATGGCAATCAGTGAGCACCGTGTCCATGGGATGAACAAGGCATCCATTGATTGCCCATCTTGTGAGCTCCCGAGCAATTGAAGCCTGGGGCAGCGGCCTCAGCTTCAGCCTTTGTGCTGAAGATGGATTTCATGCCCTGGGCCGTGCTGGTTGAATCACCAGAGAGAAGGGTACCGGTGTGATCATCGCCAGGGACATGGTGGGCCCGGGCCGATTGTGCTCCCACGAGAGTGAGTGCGGCCAATGCGGCCAGGGAACCCCGAACGACGGATCGGTTGGAGAGGAGCATCAGGCTGGACAACGCAGATGTGTTTCGCCCATTCTCCAACATCAGCCCAGCCAATGGAAACCCTTTACGAACTAGCGCGCATCAAATGGTGCTGATGAGTGATGCAGCACGATGCGAACCGAACCATCTAATTGGCGAAGAAAGGTCCAGGTCTTCTCAGGTGCAGCGGTCTGGCCCTGCGAGTCGGTGAGGATAATTTGCCCCATGGCATTGGCTGTGCTGCCCAACAGCTGCACCACATAGTCCTCGACCTCACATTTGACCCAATGGCGGTAAGTCGCGAATCCCAGCTTCTTGTCCCTGAACTTGGGGATTGTGGGATCCGGACCCACGAAATAAGCCAATGCACCCTCACGCGTGGTGCGGATTGTGTCGGGTCCTGTGGCATAGGTGGGCTTGAACGCCACAGGCCCATAGTCGAAGGCGTATGCGCCATCAATGACAGCCGCCGCCTTGGCTTTTGCTGCGTCGTAGCCACTGTTCTGATAGGCGGCACTGATAGCCAGCAGACCATCGCACCACCCTTTTTGCATCTGAAGAACTTCAGCCTCAGTAATGGCAGTACTGAAGACATGAACAGCTGGACTGGCCTGAACCTGTGCACACATCAAAGATGAGGCCGCCAAAGCGGCAGCAGCAGCTGAGGAACGGTGCATCACAGACATAGAAAAGATCCTTGCTTAGCTCTGGTTAGCTAAAGCACTGGAATGCGTAAACGATCAGACAGAAACCTATGACGAGGGGCGGCAGAAGATTCCGTGACGCGGCGCCAGCAGAAATGCCAGCAAGAAAAGGCCGGTCTGAACAAGAACGATGCAGCCAGCTGTTGAACTATCGGTCCAATAACTGAAATAAACCCCCAGAAGACTAGACATCACACTGCTGCCGATGGCCAGCCAGGTCATGCGATCAAAGCGATCTGTGAGCAGGTAGGCCGTGGCTCCAGGTGTCACCAACATCGCCACCACAAGGATGATGCCAACGGTCTGTAAGCCGGCGACCGCAGCAAGCGACAGCACCGACAGCAAGAGGTAGTGGAGAAAACCGGTGTTGATGCCAATCGAGCGAGCGTGGGTGGGATCGAAGCAGAACAACAGCAGATCACGTCGGAACAGCAGCAGCAGCGCCACAACGACAAGGCAAATCATCCAGGTCTGCTGGATATCGGCCGCGGAGATCCCCAGCACGTTGCCAAACAGGATCTGGGTGAGATCAATATTGCTGCGCGTCTTCGACACCAGCACAAGCCCGAGAGCGAAGAAGCCTGTGAACACGAGGCCGATCACTGTGTCTTCCTTGATTCGCGACTTCTGCTTCACGAATCCGATGGTGGCCACCGAGCCCACACCAAATACAAAGGCTCCCAGGGAAAAAGGCAAACCCAAGGCGTAGGCCAGCACGACTCCCGGAAGAACGGCATGGGACACGGCATCACCCATCAGGGCCCAGCCTTTGAGTGTCATGTAACAGGAGAGCAGCCCGCAGACTCCACCAACGAGGGCACTGATCATCAACGCGCGCACCATGAAGTCATGACGCAAGGGTTCCAGAAGAAAGTCAGGCAAAGTTGCGCTCCTTCTGATCCGAATGCTGTTTCAAAACAAAGGTGTTCAAGCAGTCCACGGCGCTCATTGCGTTTGCTCCTCAGCAATCGATGACCAGCCAATCCCTGTCATACCAAATACAACACCAGCCAAGAAGAAAGGGGTCTCAGGTTGCTGTCGATCCCAAAAGCAACAGCTGTTACGAAAAACAAGCCAAGGCCCTCGAACATCAACTGGAGACTTGATGCCGCTACTTCCAGCCAAAACGATCCGATCCAGCGATTGATCAACTTTGGCAGTGAGGCACAACACGTCTGTCCCGAACACAGCCGACTGCCAACCAGATGCAGCAGGGGCAGCAGCCGAAGCCGCAGACCAACGAAAGCCAAGCGGGGTATCGCTTCAGCCCTGGCTCGCAGATACCAGGAAGTCGTCATCAATCATTGCCAACGAATGAGCATTAACTGCAGTTACCAACCAATAGCGAGCACAATGATTAGCGCACTGGAACCCATCAGATCGGACCAAACAAACCTGAAAAAGTATTGATATATATTAAAAAGTAAAGAAGACTAGAAGCCAAAGACGACACAGCTTTGACGCTGCTACAAAAAGCACAAGATCACCAATTCCGCTCAAGCAGGTCCAACTTGATCAAAGCTGAATCCGACAAAATCTGGAACCTCTTATCGAACGAGGCAGAGATCAAACGCGTTGCCACTGGATTCATATTTACTGAAGGCCCAATATGGAATCCAAGTGAACATCACCTTCTATTTTCCGATGTTCCAGCAAATATTTGCCGCAAATTGACCCTAGATGGCCAGATCAGCGAAGTAAGAAATCCCTCACAAAAATCAAATGGCCTAACCTACGATAAAAATTTAAATCTGCTGGCCTGCGAGCACCTTAGCTCTTCGCTAGTCCTTATCGACCAGGATGGAAAGCGCGATATATTAGCCTCCAGCTTTGAAGGGAAAGAATTAAATAGCCCTAATGATTTATGCGTTAGACAGGACGGATCAATTTATTTCACCGATCCCCCATACGGACGCATGCCTGGATTCGGCAAAGAGCGCGAACAAGACTTGGGTTTTCAAGGGGTGTTCCGACTAACTCCCAGTCAAGAGCTTCAGCTTGCAGTGGAGCCAGATGCCTACAGAACACCAAACGGTCTTTGCTTCTCCCCAGACGAATCATTGCTGTACATCAATGATTCAAGTCAAGCACTCATCGACGTCTATAACGTCAATCCCGACGGGGGCCTTTCTGGACGAAGATGTTTCGCAAAGAACATTGGTAATGGCCAACTCGAACAGGGAATACCCGATGGAATGAAATGCGATGAACATGGCAATATTTGGGTTTCGGGACCCGGGGGAATCTGGATTTTCGACGACCAAGGAGAACTTCTGGGGATCATTGAGACCCCTGAGAATGTTGGCAACTTTCATTGGGGAGGCACAGATTGGCGAACACTCTTCATTGCAGCAAACACTTCCATCTATACCCTAAGAACCAAGACGCTACCTCACGCAGAACCTTTTATGAAAGTTCTATAGAAGATTCAAATTAAATTCAGAACATGCCCAAGCGGTCGACGGACAGCCAACACCAACAACAGATGAGACATGAAGCGCAATGAATCGATAACACCAAAGAGCTGAGAGCGCTGACTAATAGCAATCACATAAGACAACAATCAAATACCTATCACAACCCTTCCTTCAATCAACAAACAAAGCTATCAAATAAAAGAAAAGAATCAAAATGTTCATAGCCCATACAGATGCAACTTGCGCAAAGACGAGCCTGTTTGTACTTCGCAAATAGGGAAGTCTTAGGGATATATTGAGGACGAGCAGAAAAGAAAACATGACCAGCGCCAGGTGTGGGCGAGTCCTGCTGACGAAAGCAAGTTCATACGCATGGACTACCAGCGGGAAAAAAGGCACAAAGCTAATCACTGCTCCTAACTTGAATAGTTTCTCCTCTTGGCGTTTAGTCAGCATCTAATTAATTTTCCTAATTAAATTGAAAGCCCGACTCCTTGAAGTACTGGCCCAAGCGTTTGGTCTTAAACCATAATTTATCTACACCTTGCGAGCATGGCCTCCAAGTTTTTTGCACTGATTGCAAAAGCTCCCAGGAACTAGCAGAACTCTTCAAAGCCATTGATCGTTTTGTTCACGCGGCTCGCATCGTTCTGTAGCGGAATGATGTGATGGGATTTGAACCAGCACTGACCAGAGGTGGCATCGAACACTGCCTGCGGATCAGGTGCGGGGAGTGGTTACTTAGGTCGCTACGAACCCCGCAACACATCAGGTGGAAGACCGCCGAATGCCAGCGACAGATTTTCTGGGGTAAAAACCTCCGATGTTTCTCCATAGGCCAGCACGGTCTTATTGATCAGCACCACCAGATCACAGAAATCACGCACATGGCTGAGGTCATGGGTCGAGATCAGGATCGAACACGCCTGGTTGCGCAATTGCAGAAACAATTCCGCCATGAGCTTCTCGGTGCGTACATCAACGCCGTTGAAGGGCTCATCGAGCAGAAGCACAGATGCTCTCTGGGCAATCGCCCTGGCCAGAAATGCTCGCTTGCGCTGACCACCAGAGAGGGCAGAAAGGGGCCGATCTCTCAGATCCAGCAGTTCAACCCGCTCGAGGGCATTACGCACCGCCAGGCGATCGGACTGACGAGGGATGCGCAGCAGGTTCATCGAGCCATAGCGGCCCATCATCACGACATCCCAGACAGAAACAGGGAAATCACAGTCGATGCCCTCGCTCTGGGGCACGTAAGCCACAGCCTGCTCCCTCTGGGCTTCAGCCACGTTGAGACCGTTGATGCGGATTCGTCCTCGGGACGGACGCACAAAGCCAGTGAGTGCCTTGAACAGTGTGGTTTTGCCAGCTCCGTTCATCCCCACCATTCCGCAAATGCAACCAGCAGGCAGCGTCAGCGATGCGTCGTAAAGAGCGACAGAGCCGTTGTAGTCAACGCAGAGTTGTTCAGCTGCGATCCGAATCGTCATGGCTTTGGATCGGCGGCGGAACCCAGCCCAGCTCGAATGAGTTTCACATTGTGGCGCTGCAGATCAAGCAGGGTGGCTGCAGGACCGTTGCTATCCGACAAGGAATCAACATAAAAGCTACCACCGAAACGACTGCCAGCAGCTCTGGCAACCTCGCGCTGAGCCTTGTCGCTAACTGTGGTTTCACAGAAAACTGCTGGCACCTGATCACGCTTCACCCGTTCGATCAATCGGCCCATACGACGTGGGGAAATCTGACTTTCAGCGTTGACGGGCCACAGATAAGCCTCTTCAAGGTCGTAATCGCGCGCCAGATAACTGAAAGCTCCTTCACAGGTCACCAGCAGGCGCTGACCGGCTGGCAGCAGCTTCAATGCATTGCGCAGTTCCACATCCAGTTTCTGAAGACGGCCTTTGTAGAGCTCCGCATTGGCCTCGTACTGCTGGGCACCCTCAGGATCAAGCGCCGAAAAAGCCTCAACCAAGCGGTCAACGTACTGCTGGGCTGCCTTGGGAGACATCCAGGCATGCGGATTGGGGCGACCGGCATAGGCATCCCCAGCTATCAGCAGCGGTTCAATGTCATCGGTGAGCGTCACGGTGGGCACATCACCAGCGGCTTCAGTGAAACGTTTTGCCCAGAGCTCAAGACCCAGGCCATTTTCAACAATCAGATCGGCACCTGCAGCCCGCTCGATATCGCTGGGAGTGAATTCATAACCATGAATCTCGGCACCGGGCTTGGTGATGGACTCCACCTGCAGCCTGTCGCCAGCGACATTGCGAGCCATGTCAGCGAGGATCGTGAACGTGGTCAGCACCTTGGGGCGACGGTCTTTGGCCGAAGGATCCTCAACAACACTGTCCTGGGAGAGATCGCCCGCCCCGGGAGAGCCCAGCCGTGTCGGACTACCGCAGGCAGTTGTGAAGAAGAGGAAACCAATCCAGACTGCGGTAAGAGGCAAGCCTCGCTTCAACAAACGGCGATCACCATCACGCGATATCGATGTTTCCATTTTAGGGAATGACATCAACTCTCAGGACCTCACCCAGACATCGCCCGCCTCCCGTTCGTGAAAACTGCGGATTTGCCCAGGCATCAACAGACCTGCAAGCCGACTGAACAAGCTGAGCCAGCGAGCATCGGTGATCAGAGCAACTCGTTCAACATGGAGACCGTGATCAATGCTCAGGTGCAAATCATCGAGAGCAGCTCTTGGTTCCCAGCCCCTCAGTTCGCGAGCGTCCAACACAAGACGGAGGCGATCGCTGGTCTGCTCATCAATGGCAGCCTGTAGCTGCGGAATCAGCGACACATAGTCGTTATGAGTGAGCCGTCCACAGGCCGACACAGTAATCACCGGAACAGGTGCAAGCTCGACGGCCTCAAGAGTGAAGCCATGCAGAGCAGAAACTGTCATGTGCATCAACTACATCTGATTTGGTGCTAGCGGATCTGATCAAACAAACGCATGCAATGGAGGTGAGGATGCCCCAACCCGGAAGTGATCATTCTTCGAAGTCATGATCATGCTTGTTCATTGCTTCCACAATCAAATCGTGAATCATCAGCTTCACTTCCATATTGCTGTGATGCACAACAAGACGTTGAATTGCGTAATACACGATCAACATCACCGGCAGTATCAGAACACAGATGATCTCAAACATGGTGGCCTGGAATACATATCAGCAGAGATGAACCGTCTGGGTGAAGGCTTCAACCAACATGATGACTCAGATCAATCTCTCCAGCCGCAGACCGCGCCGGCTTTACTGGTCATCCAACAACGGCTCGACATTCAACGCCACATGTAGTGGCACCCGCCCAAAGCGATGCAAGCGACGGGCGAAATGTCATCGTTCAAGTCAGCAGACTCGTCTACTAACACCAGATATGGGGCTTGCGCAATGGCATACACCAGACCTATTGGTAGATGGGTGAACGGGAGGCAGTCATGGCTGCGATATCCCCGTTCAAGGGCCGGGTGTTGGGGACTTCAATCACCGGCATCAGCGTCCCCGATCGTTGATCGGGGATTTTTTTTGGCGTCTGCAGCGTTCAGAGCAGTAGCGCACCTCATCCCAGACATCTTTCCATTTCTTGCGCCACTGAAACGGCCTGCCGCAAACTGAACAGATTTTTGTAGGGCGATCGCGCGGGCGTACACCAGAAGCACCGCTGGACGGCTCAGTTCGAGGTCTACCCATCAGTGATCACGAGCGTAAACACTCCAAGACAAACTAGAAATTAAGCCAATCGTCGATCATTCCGAGACGCTGGTGAAACCAATTTCTAATCAGATCAGAACAGCTTTTGCGACACGGCGAAGATCATCGGCGACATCAAAGACACAAGAAATGATCAAACGCAAAACACTCAGGAGTTAATTCTTTAGAAAAAATAAATACTTATTTGAGTTTTAAGAAGCTCCCGACCCCTGCACCAGCAATGGTCATAGTTTGAACACATTCGGTTTCTGGCGTGACATGGCCCTTCAACATTCGGCTCCCTCCTGCTTCATGCATTGGAGTGTGCAGCGCGTCACCAACAACCTGTTTTCGGTGTCAGCAACCAGCGATGGCCGTGATTACACCCACGTAGGCAATTACCGATCTGTGGAAGATGCCAACCGGGCTGGTCGACACTTTGTTTCAGTCAGAGCACATGAACAAGGACACAACACCCACGACAGAGCAGACGTTGATGCCCATCAGCAAGGCAGCCTGACCAGCAGCGCTCTCCATAGCTAATCAATGGATTGATCTAATCCATCAACCATGACCCTTGACGATCAATGTGTCTCGATCTATCCCTACTTCCGCGTTCCTGCTGAACGCGAACAAGAGGTGATGGAACTGTGCAAACAGTTCGTCGATCGTTCAAACCAGGAACCTCTCTGTCTTTACTACGGATTTACCAAAGCAGGAGAGATGCTTCATTGCCGCGAAGGCTACCGAGGTGCGGCAGGTGCCTTGGCTCATCTGGAGAATGTTGGTGAGCTGCTGCAACAAATTCTGCAAATCTGCGAACTCACCAAGCTCGAAGTGCATGGTCTACCCGATGAGCTTGAGAAACTGAGACCAGCACTGACAGCCTTGCCAGTAGTTTTCTTTGAATTGCAGATGGGATTCCGACGCTGAAAATAAAGAGAAGCGTCCTTAAATTTTGACAGGACTGTCTAAGCTGACCTCGATAAGCTAGGTACCAGACCCGACTTCTCCATCGCGTCATGGCTAGCTCGATAATTGAAGACAAGAGAATAGTTAGGGTGTGGCTGCATAGCCAATACTGTGACTTTTACGAAAGCAAAACGCAAGTAAAGGACCCAAAGAGACTACTCAACCAGACAAAATCTGCTGGATCAAGTTTTAAAGTGATTTCGAAGAGAACATACCTAAGACCTTGACGGTCATTACTTTCTGCAAACAATATCGATTTGACTTTCCCACATGTCCATCGCTAGGGGAACAACTTGTTGCATTCCATGCTTTTTAGCATCTTTCATTACTGATTTTTGCAGTTCAGATTGAGACATCCACTGGGAACCATGCTTTGAAATTTCCGAATCGTCCACCATCTGCACTTCCCGATTTGAACAATCAACTAAAGCAAGAACTTTATTGGAATCCATCATCATCGGAATCTTTTTGATGTTTTTTTGATTTCGACCAAAGCACCCAACTAATCCGGTTGTCAACAGAACAATCAGAACACTGTTTGAAATAGTTTTGAAATACATCGTATTTTGTTTAAAAGAAGTTACCGACTGGATTTGATCAGGATTTCAGATCCACAGCTTAGCGACGGTGAGGCCAGGGATCTCACTATTCATCCCGAGTAGCTGTATTCCGTCAGATCTAAGCGAAAGTGCATCGACTGAAAAACCTCCAAGGCCCCCAGCTACAACAATGGAACTGGCAACGCATGAGCCAAAACCGACTCCTACGCTGAATAGACCGAGGAGTCCTACAGTCCTATGCTCAATTCATCGATTTCAGCCGGTGAAAAAGCATAACTCAATCGATTAATAATAACGAAGTCATTGAGATCAAAGCTATAACTTAATTCCGGACCCGAATCTCAATCAGTGTTATAAATGATAAAAATCTAAAAAATTTTTCGCTAACTCTATTGATTCTCCAAATATCAACATCCTCGCAATTCCTATCTGAAGCGGGTCAACCCGCCTTGAGAGAGCTGATCAATGGCGCGCCAAGACTTGACAGAACAATAGTGTCAGCCGATTTCCGAGGGGCACTCTGGTATGGCGAGGTCTCGTTCCTGTGTAACCCGTTGTTGAAGCTCACTAAAGCGTTCATCTTTGTCTGGAACAGAAAACCAGCGACGCCTTCCACCCACAACAATGAAGTCCCTGGGCCTGGTGCGCTCTTCGTTGGCCATGAGTTTGGCTCCCTTCCTAACAGAAGCAGGCATACGCCTTTAACAACTGAGAACCTAACGAAAACTTGATTTCGATGAAGGTCGATTCAGCGCATGTTCATCTGAGTTTAAGGTTTCAGTAAGATTCGAGTCACAATCAAACGCGTGCACCATTAGCCATTGCAGTTGGACGACTTCTGCTCAACTGAGTTCAACCGTGTCAAATATTGGTGAATGATTGATCGGTTTACGAGCGTGAGGAAAGACCTCAAAATCCCTGTGATTGCCAAAGCTTTGTGTGATTAGGCTCTTCAACAGCACACCATCACCAGCATTCATTGGTTCATTTCGGCGAGAAATAGGAACCACGCTTGTTTGAGCACAGCACAAGCCTGACCACCACCAACCACGCCTTCTCGTTTTTTCCGCTGAGTAGGTTGCGTTTGTTAGCAGAACAATCGTGACCAGCCTCTTAGGCAGCACCTACAACTTCATCAAGACTGAGCTGCTTTGAGCTTCTACTGGAGATGGTGTCGTTTTTGACGTTCACGGGGAGAGCTTTGAGTTGTTTTAGGGGTATGGGTGATCAACCAATACAGAAGTCATCACCATGGCCTCGAGAGGTTCAGCCTGACTCCGGACATCATCCAGATGGCCACAAGAAATGCTGAACGACCTCCCAAATGCTGCAATCACAACTGTGCTGGTAACGGGTGGTGAAGCGAGAGAAGGATGGCTGTCTGAACCAGGGCCTGCTCTCTTTTCTCTGACTGTCCTGTGACCTGGGCGGACATCGACCTAAAACATCAGGCCAGATCAAGATTCTTGGCCCAAAAGACTTTATGACCGTCTCAACAACAGCAAAGGCCTGAAATTTGCTGGAGCGTGGCACCAAAGCATCTTGTGCTTCAACTTCGATACAGACCGAGTGACAACAAAAGATCTCAGCGACACAACGGCTGAAACCGATCCCGATGCTGCCACTCGTGATGATGCCGAGTGCATCCAAGCAATACGGAGATCTAGCCCGATAAGTGAGGACTCACTGAAAACCGGGAGTAACCGTGTGATCCGTAACAAAACGTTTGGTTTATCCCGATACCTTGCGAAGACTCCGCAAGGTGATCGGCATGAACGGCAGCATTCAACTCACCACCGAGCAGCGATTCCAGATCGAGCAGTTCAATCGTGCCCTCGAAACAACCCAGGACCCTGAGCAGCTTCGCCAGTTGGCAAGGCAACTGATGCAAGCCTGGCAGACACAGAAAGCGGCAACCTGCTGGGTGCTCAAACAGGACATGCCTCCGTTCATCTCGACAGATGGCTGATGCGCCCAGTTTTGGCATCCGTTGCCTCAATATCACCTGTTCACGGTGTTCAATGAACCTACGGAGCTCCACAATCGCCTGACTTTCGCGATTAGGGTTTCTTCAGGATTAGGCCTCCCATGGTTGAGCTTTACCTGAACGCCAAGCTTCACAGCCGCATGAGTGAGGCTGCTTACCGTTCGCTGCTCACACGCAAGGATCTCGACGATCAAGATCTCAAGTTGCGCAGTGACCTGCTCAAGCAGGTTGACAATGGATCAATCAGGCTGACCTGACCAGGTGATTCTCGAGACCCTTGTTCCAGCCCGATGATCCACGCTTCTGGAAGTCTCTGCTTGGCATTATCTCACTATTGGTCGGATGTTCGTTGGCCTGGTTAATACTCAGTCTCTAAAAATCAGCTGATCAACATCCAGAGCAACGACACAACAGTGACGCTCGCAGCAGCTCCCAGCAAAGCAAGTAGCAACAGACTGCCGCCGGCGAACCAGAGCAGACGGCGGAACGATTGGGGGAACAGCAGATGCAGGCTGAGCCCAATAGCGACAGGCCAAAGAGGCGGAATCACCACACAGATCGCAGTGAAAAAAACAAGTTTCCGACGCCGTTGTGCATCCTGCTGCTGCTCATGTCGAGTCAACCGCTGCTCGTGCTCGATCTGCTCAAGCTCATCGTCACTGAGCCAGCGCCCCATTTCCCGGGCCTTGTTCAGCTCCCGCTCCAACTGCTGAGATGACATCGAATCGGCCATCTACCGATGTTATTCAGCGATGGTTTCGTGTGTCGCTTTTCAGCCAAGACCTTTCAAGAGAGGCCCGCGCCTGCTCAGGGTTGAGAGATTCCAAACGCTGCTGGGCCTTCACTTTGGAACGAAAGGGACCAGTAAGTCGCCAAAAGCGCAGTGCGGAAGCAACGGCCACCACGGCCCAGGCAACCAGGATCCAGCGGGGGTCATGCAAGGTCATCGACATCCATGGGCATAGCTGATGGCATGACTGAAAGAGGCTGCGTCAACTAGAAGCATGACCCAACCAATGACCAATCCGTGGGCTAACAGGCGGAGATGATCAAGAGAACCGGATTTCATTCTTACTTCAAATTAGATGTTTCGGAGTCACTCACAATCAGACGTTAGAGATCCCACAGATTCGGTCCATGCAAGGGAACGAGGCATCAGTGCGGGGCACACTCGCGACAACAGTCAGTAACTGCAGTGATAGAACAAACAAATCCCAGCAAGCACCACACAGGAGGCATTGGCGCGAACCGTAGTGATCCAGTCGAGATCTGGCGCCTCGGGAGAGATGGCCGTCAGTCGCTCAGCAGAGCCTGATCAACACAAGAACAGAACCAGTCTCCCCAAGTTGCCATACAATCAGAATGAAGCGGTGGATTGCAGTGGTGCAATCAATTAACAGATCGATCGACAACGGGAAGCAATCAACTTCTATTGAAGAAGCAAAGAGGAACTAGGCTCTGGCAGATAGAAAACACCTGTTCGCATCAATACAATGAAAAATCTTCCACTGTTTATTATTTTAGCACTTAGCAGCTTGACAGCATGCAACAATAACTATCAGTCAGTCTTACAGGCAGAACAAGCCTGTGAAGAATGGGCTAGGCAAGGCCTTGAATTTACCCTTGAGCCAAACGGATACTTAGAAAGCATTGAATACAAGGGTGCCACAACAAATCGATTCTGCGAAAAGAAAGAAATCCAATACATCGGTTATGTGTTTGATCTACCAGACAACGACAAACCTGTTTTCGCCGATGAGCTGATGAAATTGAGAGGGAGTGCCAAGCCCACTGAAAAATTCAGATGGTAAATAAACAAACTGACTTCAAGCAGACCCGGAATCATTGAGCAGACTGGATGGAGCAGCCGTCAAGTCATGACGTATGAGCAAGAGATCATCATCAAATGCGCGATCAAGGGAACTCTCGGCGGTCTGGATAAAAAAATGACAGCTGAGGAACTGGATGACTTATTGAATGGTTCACAAGACTGGCGGAAACACTTGGTAATTGAGGAAATTACAGAAGTTGCGACCATCCATGCAGGTCGGAGACGCCCAGAGATCGAGTAGCCGCGAGCAAATCCTCCTCGAACAGATCAAGATTTATCTTTAATACAGATCAGGGGCGCTACCACCATTTGAGAAAACTTATTGATGGCAAGCCCATCACTGCAACTCATGCCTTCAGGGCCGTTCATGGTGGCAGGACTCCATGGCATAACGACTGATGCAGCTGTATTTGAAAATTGATTAAGGACGCTGGCAATCAAACACAGGTTCGCAACGATCAGGACGACTGAAATATCTCTATGCCTACCAAGCATCAAAACAGTTACGACGATTACATTGTGATAGGGGGCAAGCGACGTTGGTTTGGCACACCAATGTCGACAAAAGATTCACCAACCAAGCAAGACGCTTATTGTGAACAGTCATCATCAGCAAAGAAGCGCACTGTGGGTTAACAGGTTGTAGGTCTGCGTTCACGATGCCAGAGCCTTTTCAATGTCTGATCTGTGGCCAATCAGTTGGCGGTTCAATGGAAACGTATTGGATGCGCAATGGCCACATGTTCTGTTCGCTGTGCTGGAGCGGAGTTCCACCGCTTGAAGAACAGTTGCCAGAACAAAGACTAGAGGCCAAACGTCGCCTACTCATGCTGATCAAACATAAGCGCTGCAACTTCTGATTTTTTAAGTCAGGATCAAACATAGTCATCATTAATCATTGGCTCGCTCACTCAGCCACTGCCAAGAAGAGATTTGGCATGCATCAGACTCCCCTTAACGTTTCCCTTGCCACTTTTCACGCGTTGTGCGATAAAGTCAATCAATACCCTAATGTCATCTAAGGCAATATCATTGAAGGCATTATCCTTATCGGCTGAATTAATTTTCTGTAGCAAGAAGTTTTTTGGTCAACCTGAGCCGCTATTAACTCTGGTCAAAACCATTGATTGTTCATGAAAATGATCTCTCTGGATCACGGCAAGCAAAGCAGTCACCGATGATTCATTCGCAAGCCAACAAAAGTTAAGCATCAAAAGACTCTGACTCGTCATATTCCGGTGGTCCAACCAGAAGAACGTCGCAATCATGCTGATTTACTTGAATCACCAGGATTCGTCTCGGAGATTCGTCGTAGCCTTTCTTTGCGGTTGCAACTGCCTCAACCACATCGTCCATCGTCGTGATAGCTCCTCGCTGCAAGTCCGATTGAGCCTCCTTCCATAACTGAGCGAATTCCTCTCCCGACTCCATCAGCATCTTGTGCATGGCATTCTCGGCTCCTATCTCTTTCGCCAGAGCAATGAACTGTTTCACCAGAGGATTCGACATCGCAGACGAGACTCTGAGATGAGTCGAGAGGCCTGAAAGGGTCGTCTGCATCACTTGGTTCTGCTGATCAATCACGACGCACTCAGCACTGAGATCAAATGCAGTCCTGTCACTCAGTCGCGACCAGTGGGGCTCGATCTCACTCCAATTGCGTTTCATAACGTGATTCTGGCTGATCTCACCACGAGAACCCATTGGGCATTGCTCTAATCACTAACCGAGAAATAGGCATTAAGCCTTAGTCGTCGAAAAGTAAAAAACGTCCATAGTCGAGGACCGCAATCACACCAATGAAAGAACTGCACCTGTCTCTACCTCTGTTTGGGTGCATGGTTGCACTTGCTGTGATGGTGATGACCTTTGTGGTGAAGGCAACTGCCTAAACAAAGGCGCGGAAATCATCTGTCCTGACTGGCCCAAGGATGCGCCGGTGCCAGCCGAACCAAGGGGAAGCCATGAAAAAGCGGCGTCCCACTGCCCCTCTTCGTGATAGCGGGATCCCGCCGCAGGAAGCGCGCTCAGCGAAGAGTAAAGATACATACAAAGATTTGTGCCTTGAGGCACAATCGAAAATGGAGTGAGGCCTCGATCGAAGTTCAAGCAGCGCGGAGCGAACTTGTCATTGACAGACCAAGACAAGAAAGCCAGGGCACAAAACAAGACTCGACGCCCTATCGAGACTTCCGTCGGTGTGGGGAGCTGAATGTCGCCCTGAGGAGTGCCAAAGACATGATTCACAGCTATGGAGTGTGCCTTTCAACGGACTGGTTGAACCACAACTGGCACTGTGCCAATGAAGTGGCTAATTTGTAAAAGTGAGGAGAAAAGCTTACGGGGTGGAAACAAGGACACACTCCCGCAGAGTTTTCAAAACCCCTGCCTTCGGCGGGGGTTTCTTTTTGAGTGGTCATCAACTCAGCTGAAAGTCGGTCAATCCAGTTGGATTGATCAAGATGTGAATGTGATTGGCTCGTTTAACGCTGAGCGTGATCCCGAAGATCCCCTGCACCTTCCAACGAAAAAAGTGCATCAGTATCCAGGCTGAGAGAAGAGGACGGGTCCTTCAGTGTTTTCAATTCAGCAACTGACAGAACAGGGATGGAAAACGAAGCCAGGAGACCTCACTGACCTCACTCTTGATGAAGCAAGGGTGAGAGTGCGCATCGTGTCGGCGCAATGCAAGGGGGCTTATCGCGTTGTTGATCTCGATTCGCTTGAAATGCAATGTCTTTGGAGAGACGGACAGCTTTTAGTGGATCAATCCGTGCCAGACGATCCGCCCGTTGCTCCCGAAAATCAGTCAGCCACGTTCAGCTCACCTAGGGACTGAGCATGAAGAGGGCATGACGAAGGGCCAACAGATCCCGAAACCCGCTGACGTTGGGCTCTGGTCGAAACGATTAAGGTGCCAGCCCTCGGAGTGGGGATCATGACGCGTCAGATCGACAATCGGGTGGTCGTGATCTGCTGTTCAGACGAAAGCTCATGGCGACCGAACGGCATCGATGGGACTCCCATCGGGTCATATTCGATCGGAATCGATCCGATCACGAAGAAAATTCGCAGCGAGCGCATACCTGAAAGCTGCTTGCACAGCTTCAGCCACAGCGAAAACGGCACGCTGATTGAACTATCCAGCGAGGGAACAGGAGTGATCGCCATTGACACGATCAACCTGCCGCGCAGCACTCTGGCGGTGGTGCGTCTCATTTCCAGTCACCAGGGCAACGACATCCACCTGGTCGAGGGGGTGAAAGCCGAGGATCTATCGGCTTACAACTGGAGCCTGGAGGGAAAAGAGAAATTTCAGTTGTACAGAGATCCAAATCCCCCTGCGCGATGGGTGGGAGACCTCAATGAATGGCAGAGCAGTGATCTTTACAAAGCCCATCAGCGGGATTTCACTCATCGACTGGAATACGAGTTTGCATCAGCGGTGCGAGCCCTCTCGATTCATATCACTCCCGAGAATCAAAGAGTTTTTGATGCCTTCATCACCCGTGCCTGCGCGGAAAACACCGGCTTGTTCTGGGACATTCGTAAAGCTGCAGCCGTTTATGCCCTACAGGGAAGCTTCTGCCAGAACGACCTCAACCGAATGGTTTATCTGGCTCAAGAGGGTATCGACCTTCAGGAACTTGCCTTTAAGTGCACACCTCAGCAATTTATTAAGGCCCTCTTCGACCACTGCAAGCAGACCGCAGAAGCTTTAGACGATGAACAAATCTGGGATGCGCAGACCCGTTGCAATCTGCTGACACTGGATCAGCTGATGCCCATCGTGCAGACCAAATCGAAATACAAACCTTTCCTATACGAATGGCTATGGCGACTGGATGGCAAGCCCGACCCAAGTTTGATCGAAAACCCTGATCTCTATGAGATCTACCGAGAGGAATTAATCGCCGATCGCGCCAAGATTATGAACGCTTTCGGGATTAATGGAGCTTTGGAGGTCGACTATCGCGATCAAGTGATCAACTCCATGCTTCGAGATGACAAGTGGGCCCTAGTGGAGACAGACCGTTTTGAAGAGGAAGAGCAACGACGGAGAGCAGGCGAGTTGTAGACCCGCCGCCGCCTCACACCTAGCCTGAGGTTCCATCGGTTCTGCCCGGCAGACTCTGTCACCTTGAAACGCATTGACGGTCGAGTGCTGATTAGTGTGATCGGAGCGCTGCTCTTGGCCGCTGCGGCCTATGAGTACTCACTTGTGCAGGGCTTGGCACCCGCAGCCTGAACCCGAAAGCTTTAAGGCTCAGGACTGCAGGAATAACTGACGATGCCCCCCTTGCGCTGGCGGAAATCGGGATGCTCAGGATCCTCGGCCTGCCACCACCAGCGACCGTCTGTATAACTCGGAGCCCCAGCATTGTTGGTTCGCGGTAACTGAAGGGTCACGCCGCGCCAGCTGAGCAGGATCAGATCTCCGGGCACAGTGCCGTCGGCACTGTTAGGGATGGGCTCAGCCGTGGCTCCAAAGGCGTCCCGACCAAGCTGAATGGGTTCCGCAGTCAACCTGTCACCGTCACAGATCCAGGCCGCTGACACCGGCAACACCGCCGTGATCATCACGATCAACACCAGCAGGAACGGCAACAGGCGATTGCCCCAAATCTCTTGCCATTGCAGAGGTTGATCCACAGCAGCGTCTGAGAAACGACAAAGTAACAGAGTCGCACCCTTGTGCAGTTCCACTCAATGATCCCTCCTTTCGTTCCTTTCTGTCCGATCAGCGCCGCAAAGATTGCCGGACTTAAGGCCACAGTGACACTGTTGCTGATTCTGTTAATGAAATCCAAGCTGCTGCGCGTAAAAATGTCATTGCTTGGCTCTGTCCTTGGCCTGATCATGCTCACAGGATTTCTGCTGAGCACCGGGTTGCTCACTCTTGTGGCGGGTGGAGCCGTGGCCTATGCAGCCAATCAGAACAAGTCATGAGCTCACAGTCTTCAGAACCGATGGCCCTTCCCAACCGTGATCAGGTTCTCGCCGCATCGGCGGGCTGGGTCGCCGTTCTGCTGAATGTGTTGCCCGGACTGGGTGCGGGGTATCTCTACCAGCGTCGCTGGAAGGCCTACTGGATCACGTCCGCTTTTGCAACCGCATGGTTTGTTGCAGGAGCTGCTCTTGGACAAGGGGCAGCAGCTGATGCGGAAACCCAAAATCAACTAGTCGGACTTGTTGGGCTTCTTGTGCTGGCTGCCGTCACAGCTGCGGAAGCAGGTCTTGTGGTGAAACGTGTCCGCGATGCCTCCTGAGGGATTAACCCTCGCTGAAGACATCCTTCATTTCTGGTTTGAAGAATGCCGTCCATGGCAGTGGTTTCGACGCAATCAAGGATTTGATCGTTCTGTCAGTGAACGATTCGGGCCACTGGCGGAGGCAGCACAGCACGACGGGTTGATCGAGTGGGAAGCCAATCAGACATCCTGCTTAGCACTCGTCTTGTTACTCGATCAGTTCTCTCGACAAATCTGGCGTGATCAGGCGCGCGCCTTCCATGGCGATGTTCGTGCACAAGGATTGAGCCAACTGGCTATGGATCAACATTGGGTGGAACGGGAACCAGAGAGGGCACGTCGACAGTTCTGGTTGATGCCGCTGTTGCACGCAGAATGTCTCGAGACGGTGAATATGGCGATCCCTCTTCTGGAGAGATGGGTGGATGTTGCAACCGCTGATGTGGCCAGACGAAATCGCGACATCCTGCTCCACCACGCGCGCTATCCCTGGCGGGATCAAGCCCTGGGCCGTTGATCGATGGCTGAACGCGGATTCTGCTGTGGTCTCTGTGGAGTTCAGTGATCTGTGCACTATCGCGTGCGCAGCGAAACAACAGCAGAGTGGACTCTTGTATGTGCTAATTGTTGGACTGGAATTGCCGAGCAACCGGGCTACAGATATGGAGGAACGCGTAAGGCAAATCGGCGAAAAAGGAAGCGCTAAGTTGTCAGTTCTCCTCAGTTCAATTGAAGTACGGCCCAGCTTGCATTACCACGCTGAACTGGCATGATCAATCCAGTTCGAGATGGATCCGAGGTCGGAGTAATCCGACCTCTTTTTTTGAGTGATTGCAATTGCTCGTGGATGACAATAAAAAACCATTGCCTCAGCAATGGTTGAAACTGGGAAGTCGGATAATCCCCATCACCCGACCCATTGATGTCAGGTTAGAGATGGCTGCCTCGGAATAGGTGTTCATGTATACCTTGTCACGAACTTCAGGCTCAATACACCATCTATGTGGTTGAACCACTCCAGCCATCAAGACAAAATGTAAATCCCCATTATTCAGACCCCTGACGGCACTGTCCGTGGGGTCTTTGTTATTGAACGACAGTGTTGAAGACAAACTGGGTGCAACAAGGCCCACCGCCAAAAGCAGGGGGTTGAAAAACTCCCCAGGAGTGCCTGCTGATTTCCACACTGTGAGTTTCTCTGATCACAACAAAACAACCCCGAGCAAACTGCAGCGAAATTGCAACCAGGTGTGTGTTCAATGCGCCGAACGGCAAAGCTCTAGCTATACCTTTTGTAGTTGGCTCTCCTCACCGAGATTCCCAACTCCTCACACCCACTGAAGACCCTCTGGGTCTTTTTTTTTGCCTTGGGTCAGCTCTCTAATTGGCAATCCACGGATGGAGCTCTGCAGTCGTCATAGTCATAGTCCGATCTGCGTCGAGCATTCGGGCGTTTGCCAAACCGGTGGATAGGGATACCCGCCGGATTGGTCAGCGTGAATGACTACCCACCACAGCTCGTTGCCATCACAACAACAGTTGTCGGTAGAGCAACACATTCATCAAGTAGATCACTCCATTGAGCTGCCATTGCACAGACGCATACGATCAATTGACGATGCTGGGGACTGTGCACTGGATCGGCCCAAGCAACTCGGTTGAGCCAATGAGGCCATGCCAACGGGAATCAGAGTGATGGCAATCACAATCAATGCCACTCTTGTTCCTGGCGAGTGGATGTTGGCTTGAAAAAGGCTTATTGACCCCTAGAGACACTGCAAGCAAGGTCAGCAAACCGCTTGATGGGGTTGAGTTCTACGGGCAGAATGAACCTTGATTGCACAAAAAGCGCCCCTGCTGAGAGGGGCGTTTGCCATTCACCCAAGGACTCGGACTTGGGTAAGCTTATGCGAGAGCTCAAAAAGTTGACCAACTATTCAACAACAATTGAACTCACTTAGCAGGAGCTTTATTGTCGTTAGGCTGATGATTGTGATGCTCGGCGTTTGGATTGTTGCAGCACATCGGCTTTATCGCGAATCTGTAAGTTCTAACAGATGATGGAGATGTATCAGCTGAAAGCTCGCTGAGAGTTACACAATCGCAACGAATTGCGAGAATGGTTATCACTCTCGCCTATGGGCTCTAAGCCGAAATTCAGTTTTGGAATCGGATCAATAGCGATGGACTACCCACCACAGGTGCAACCACAAGCACCAGCTCCATCATGACAAGGCTCATGGTTGGGATGTCCATTGGCACAGGCATCGGAACAGAAGCTTTGTCCACTCCTTTGAACAGCAGGTGGACCGCCAGCTTCGCAGCTACAGCTTGGGCAGGCACAGATTAAAACTGTTGTCGTCATCTGAACAACACAACTGAAAAAGGTTTAACAGAAAACGGATATTGACCAAGCCAAGAGTAAGCAAAAGTCACACAATCGAACAAATAAACGACAACGATTATCATTATTGTCCGTCAAAAATCAAAATGATTATCACTATCTATCAGCATGTTTGTGCTGTTGCTCCCCACGCCAGTGGATTGCTTGGGGTTGTCCCCCCAGCCCAAGACGCATGAATAAGGGGTGGATGATTCCTAGGAGTAAGGGCAACATCACGCAGCAGCAGGTGCTTGATCCAGATTCGAACCAGCGTCTTCCCCTGCAACGAAGACTTCTGTGATTGTTCTGACGCCATTAGCAATAGTCCAGGCAGCAGCTTCAATCGTTTCCTTGATCTCTATCCGAGTTTTGCTGAATTTGCCTGTGACGCAAACATATTTGTCTTCGCTGAGCAGCTTGCTCTCTGGTGTCTCATGCTCCTCTTCAAACTCCACCGACTGACTATTGATATGAATGCTGTAGTCCAAGGTCTGGACTTCTTGTCCTTGAGTGAAGGACCCAAGTTGAGTGCTACCAAGTGCAGCTGGTTCATTGTCTGCCTGCTCTTGAGGCAGACGTGATCATTTTCCAACTTCGGCTGTTTTAGAAGTCTGCTGTTTTAGGGATCAACTTTTGAAGGATCAGCCCAAAAACGTCGACGTTGCCAAGCTGTGAGACGGCTGTTGGCATCAAACAGAATGCTGAGCTGCTGAAATAACCCAACACCGAGCAGACCGCCGATCTCCAGCTGAAAGACAGCATCCGGAAGATACTCAGGCACCGAAAAAACCAGCGCATCCTGCATGACAGCAGTCTTTTCATGTCGCATGAACTGATCTGGAACAAAAACAGACGGCTGAGGTGCACTCACCTGACCGATACAACCAGGCTGCGGCCGGAATGTTTCCGCCACGCCGGCCCAACCCCGAAGCGGTTCCAGCATTGCCTCCGCCGTCCTGAATGAGGGTCGTTCCGGTTCTGGCACAGGAGCGTTGGAGCAACGGAAACCAACGGCACCCACCAACTGCAGACGCCAGCGCGTTCCCACCGGCTCCCAGATCAGCACCAGCATGGATCGGGACCGGCCGTAAAACAGATTGATCTCGTGGCCGAAGCGACGGCGATCAAGATCTGGCTCAAGACTGGACTGACCTCCAGCACCTTGGAATTGCCAGCATCCGCAGCCGGCGTTGTAGGTGCTGCGGCTGATGTCATACCTGGCGTGGCCGCCAGGAGCGAAGAACAGTCCGGATCCATCCCAGACGCCGGTTTCGGGATCGCTGAAAGAGATGTCGTACGTCGTGGGATCCACCACCCTGACCGGTGTCACCAGATCAAGCCTGTCCTCTGCATCACGCCCAAACCATGCACCACGGCCCTGCCAGCGCCCCTGGAAGTTGAGCCGATTCAGCGTCCATTGATCTGTCATCACTTTCACCATCGAAGGACCAGCAACTCCCGAGGGCCACCTCTGACAGCAACGAAGCCATTGGGGTGACAACCGTCGGTGTGGCTAATAATTGCTGAACCCAATCGTGCCAGACCTCGAATGCTTTTGATGGGCTTATCAAGCAACTAAAGAAATTAAAAGACCTTGTTTAATTATTAGATCGGATGGTCTTCATATGGTTTGGCTCGGGTTGCAGCAGTTGTGCAGAGCACAGCAGCCCCACGTTTTCGCAACCGGCCAAGCCACATTTTCTAGCTACTTTTAACTGAGCTGACTGATCTTGTCAGCGGTGAATTCAAGCCATGTTCTTGAGCAACACCAATAACTTCTTAAGGCAACTTAGCTAGCTTTAGTAGACAGCGGTTTAATTCACCATTTCGGCTGGCAACGCTTCCAGCCGCAGGGCTTCTGCAGGGCATCCCATGCCTTAATCGCGTTTTGCCTGAGCATCCGTCTAATGACCGGCTGTAGCAACTGAAATTTGAGAAGCTTCAGCTCACCTCCACTCCTTTGCCACGGTAAAAGGCAAATCGCTCGCGGATCTGATCAGCCTCAGGCTTGGGCGTTTCGTAACTCCAAACCGCATTGGCGATGACGTTGTCAGCGAGAACCACATCCCAGTAGCGGGCAGTGCCCTTCCAGCCGCAAACCGTGGTGTGACTGGAATCACGCAAGAACTCTTGACGCATTGCCGAGCGGGGGAAATAGGGATTGCCATCCACCATCACAATGTCGTCGCTTTCCGCAAGCACTGTTCCATTCAGGACCGCTTTCATAGGCTTCTTCCAAACCGTTGACATTGCAACAACCTATCGAATTTATCGACTCAGGGGATTGCCATCAGGAGACTCGAACCATTTCTTGGAGCTTAAAACCGCAAAAGCAAGTGCGATGAGTAGTAACGCAAAAAAACATCACGACGACTATCGACACATATTCAGAAAACCATTCAACAATCTCCAGCAAACATCAAAAGAATTCAGTAATCGCTGACCTTAAAATATAAATTAGCAAACACAACATTAATAAAGATAGAGATTACGATCAAAGTAATACAGGGCGGCACGAATCACTGAAATCGCACCAAGGATTTACACCCACGTCTGCGTACTCGAGACGCCACACATGTGGTCCATGCGCATGGGCAACGCAAATACCTCCATTTGATCCATCGGGCGATGAAAGACTTTGCATAAACGCGCCGTGGGGGTTGATTCCGCAATAAGACAAACGCATTGCACCCTTTGATGGCTGCACGTAACCGAGGGACAACTTCATCAACTCACCATCCTGAGAGTTAGCAAAAAACCATGTCCAAGGGCCGCCAGACACCAAAGTCATCACCTCATCGACCCCGACACCGTCGGCGCTACTGTTGACATGAAAGGGGCCAAATTTCAGCTGTGTATCGACCTGCCCTTGAGCACCCAGCGCTTTAAGATCGTAAACTTTTGGATAAGGAGGAACATCTTTTTCAGATGTCACAAGTGAGCCACCGCTTTCACAAGCAGGATCGCGACCAGCCTCAGCGATAAGTCCCAGAAGTGCTGAACGATCAAGAGCATACATGCTGATCAGCTGTTGTTGTTGCTGCAAACTCAGCAATTCGCTGCTTGGCGAAGTTGACAACTTTAATATCTCCAATGACTCTTTAACAAGAGGGACAATGGAGACTCTCACTCCAATTTTCATCAACTCCTGATTGATTGGAACCAAACCAGTCAGACCAGCTCGGCCGCTTGAAAAATCAAGTCTCAGGGAATCAGTCATTTCGGAAAGATCACGAAGGAATGTCTTGGTTGAAAATATCCTATTTAAAAAGCAAAGAGCAATCAGATCAAAGAGATCTGACTATAAAATCAGCCTGCTTTTGGCGTCAAAATACCAATTCCCGCAACACAGCGAGAGCCATCAATCATAACGAGAAACTTATGATCTTCTGCCATATACATGACACCTTTAATCTCAATTTCAAAACGAAAACACTCATTAACTCCTGAATCAATCACCCGGCGGTCAGCCTCATTGAACAGCGCTGACTGCTCAGAAGCAATGAAATCAACATCACTTTTGCCAATCATGCTTTCAGCATCTGCCTCATAGAGGCGGCTAACCGCAGAGTTCACAAAAAGAAATCGCAAATCCTGGTCTTTCACATAGATACAATTGTCAGTAGCATTAACAACCAGTGAGAGAAGGTTTTCCATGCTTTGTGCATTAATTAATAGCCTCCAGAACACTAGCCAGATAGAATTACATCGTCAGCAACTGCTTCTGAAGCCTCGCCCATTACATAATTCAGGAATTAGCGAAGAGATCAAACCATCTGAGGATCAATCAATCCATAGAGAAGTGCGGAAACCGCAAGCTGCGTTCGGTCGCGAACTGCCAGCTTGTTCATCGCATTGGACACATGGCTCTTCACCGTTTCGGTAGAGATTTGGAAAGCAGATGCGATCTCTGCATTGGTAAGACCACCTGCCACCGCTCTCACCACTTCCTTCTCGCGCTCGCTGAGCTCCTCCACAAACTTGGGGCGATCCTCCGAGTGGAGTGAATTCACCAGCCGGCGCACATCCTCGGGGTAATAAACACCACCGCTGCTGAGGGTCTGCAGTGCCTGAATGAAATCACCATGACCGGTGCCCATTGAAGAGCGGAACATCACGCCATCAGCATGGGCTTGCATCGCCTCCTGAACAACATCCTGCGATTCCCGACTGAGGAAGATCAGCATGCGAGTGTCAGGGCGGTGCTCATGCACTCTCTGCGTAAGTAATTCAAGCCATGACTGGCTTTTAGGGGCTCATGTACCACACATGTACATATTGTTGCAGTACCTGTACCAGATCAATCCTCACCACCAACAAAGAAGTCTCTTAAGCCCCATTCCTCCCAGAGGCAGTCAGCGTCCTGTGGGCGACCCTGCCGAATCAGCTCAAATCCCCTCTCAGCAAGCTGCTGAACCTGCTCATCTGGGATGACGGTGTAATTATCCATGGCTTCAGTCTTCCACTGCGATAACCGGTAATTCAGTAAACACAACCTCAACAGGATCTGCACTTGGCTCCTTTCTGGATGGCCGCTTGATCTCATTCTCTGGAAACTCACATTCGAGGGCAATAAGCACTGAAGCCCGTCCTGTTGTCTGTAGCAGGATCTCTGTGGGAAAAGTGAAGATGATGTCACCCTTGCTCAGATCGACGGTGTATTCCTTGCGGCCACGGTCGTAGGTTCCAAGATCAATCTCAGGGTGCAGGATAGAACCCGTAAATAGCGTTAGGTTACTCCCAGCTGTTGAGCGACCCCAGACCATCTTTGCTGTGTAAGGCCATTTAGCTCCTTCGACTCTCCATCCCTTGGGCTGCCCTGCTTGTGTAATCAGCTTTTTGTAGATCGTACGCTTCATGAGGCCCTTTTAGTTACCCAAGGATTCCTAAGGGCTGCATCGTGATCTAAGCCGTCCCAGAACGGTTTTAGGAACAATAGAGAGAACTAAGAAAGGCAATCCGAGATGGATTCGAAGCACATTGAACAGCTGTTCCAGTCAGCATTCGGCAGAGAAGAGACAGTCTCACCGCGTGCAGTAACGGGCTCCAGATACAGGATGAATGCAACCAGGATGATGAACCTAAGTTTTGCAGAAAAGATGGAGGTTCAAGCATATATTGACCAGGATGTACCTTATGCCGACCTACCTGCCTGGGTCATTGACGGCGGCTACGTGGAGCCAACAAAAGCAGAAAAGAAACGCCAGCAACAGCTGAATGACGCGACAGGATTGAGCATTTCTGAGCGCAAACAAGTCTTCAACGCTGCCCTTGCTGACACTCAGATTCTGGCAGAAATGACTGTCTCCGAAATCCTTAGGGACAGCCAAGCTATCGACAGCGAGATCCAGCACTTCCTCAAGAAATATGGTGATCAAGCTATGACCATGTTGGAAGAACTTGACGCAGATGCTGCTACCTACGTGCACGCTCGTTTGAGGGTCCAGTCTGCAGAAAAGAAGGTTACTGATTCCGATGAGTCTGTCCGCCAGGAGATCCAACAGGCCAAGGCGATGATCGACGCGCAGAACAGCGCTGTAGGTCTTGAGAACATCTCAGCAGAGGCTATGCAGGCTGAACTAGCCAGACGAGCATCCATGGCAACTCAGGAAGCTGCTGCACAGGGTGAATGATGTCTGGTGGACCTAAAGTTGGTAGCTACAGAACAAACAAATACGGGGTTCTAGAGTATATCGAGACCACGATAAAAACTCGCAAAAAGCTGGAGGTTATTGACAAGCTAGACCGTATCTATAAGGCCCATAATCATGGCTATTTAGACCTGGCCGAGGATACAACCCATGTTCGGGTCAGGATAGATCGTGTAGAACCTGCCGGACTCTGGAGCGTATCCCTGGGGACTCACCTGATCAACATCGGCCCTGACCTAGCTGGTGAGCGATTCGACGAGATTATTGCCGTCAGCCCTGGGCTTTCTGTTTATACAAACCGGCACGGCATGCAACGACCAGGGAGTTCGCCTCTCTATGTCCAGGAACTAATAATCGAGGAAGATTGATGGCGACGAGTAATAAGGGTTTCAAGCTCGACAGCTCTGCTCCACTACGCCGACAGCAGGGTGAAAGGCAGTCTGCTTACGTCCATTTCCAGAGGTGGAAAGAACTGGGGTTCTGCAGTGATGAACAGCTTGCACAAGACAACGGGACCGTCGCCGCTGCCACCTTCGCCCGATATCGGACTGCCTACCGCTGGGAGACCCGAAAGAACCTCTATCTCGCCCGCAAGCAACAGTCTTTAGGGGAGCAGATGTATGGCGAGGCCAACGCCAAGAAAAGAGCAACGGCCCAACCGCTGAAGAAAGCAGACGGGGACATTGCACTACCGCCACCGCCGCCGATTCCGCGTGGTCTCCATAACTTCGCCCTCAAATACGGATATCTGGTATGCCCTGGCTGGGAGTCGGATCCACTCGTCGACTTGATGCTCACGCACCTGGAGGAGCTGGTTGAGGGTGAGGCTGGCGGTCGTCTGCTGATCAATCCACCACCGCGATCATCCAAAACGACCTGCTGCATCCTGGCCCTTTGCTATTCGCTGCTCCGCTACCCAGACCGTGGACATGCACTTATCTCAGCCAATGGGCGGCTGGCATCAATGAATAACCAGAACCTCCGCACAGTCTTCGAGCACGCAGTTCCCGAGGGCTATGGCATCGACAAGAACACCAAGTCAAAGCTGGCCTGGAAACCCAACTGGCTCGGGGGCCGTGAACAGCTCGCACTGAGTCGTGGTGGGGCAATGCTCGGTTACACCGTCCACCTGGGGATCCTTGATGACTTGTGCGGGCAGGTCTCAGACATCGAATCGCCCGAGATCATGCAAGCCACCATGAGAACGATGGGCACTGATATCACCACGAGGCTTACGAAAGACAAGGCAGGGAAGGGTGCAGCCATGGCAATCGTTGCCCAACGGTTAGGCCCAACAGATCCGACAGCAGAACTGATCAACCGTGCCCGTGGTCATGAGAGAGACGGACTGGCCACTACCCACTACAAGGTGATCGCTTCCCCGTTCCTGAACCCTTCACCAGAGCGGGCAGCCGAGATCGTAGGCGACTACCCGAACAGCTGGCAGGTGTTCCAGCCCAGCTACGGCCCTGAGGGGGAGCCTGTATCCCACCGCTTTGATCGGGCATTTGCGGATCGACTGCAGGCAGAGCTACCGCCGAATGACTTCGCTGCGATGTACTTGCTGGACTGCTCCAGAGAGGTTGGTTTCTGCGCCTGGAAGCCCAGCTACATCAGGGAGATCGATGAGGAAGAGGCAAGGGTGCAAGCCACGATGATGGCCATCGACTTTGGGTTGACCGAAGGAGGAGATAGGTCTGCTCTGACTGTCGTGGGCACCGCTGACGGCCACGTTGTGATCCTGGGCCTGCACTTTCTCCAAGGCCAGATTGAGGACATGTTTTCGCAAGTGGTCGACTACGCCAAGCGATACAACGTCCATACGGTTGGAATCGAAATGGCCGCCGCTGGTGATTACATGTTTCGTGGATTGAACAGCAACATCGGTGATCGACATTTTTTGGTGGTGAAGCTCTCCCATGGCGGTCGAAATAAAGCAATCAGGCAATCCGCAATGTTGGGATGGGCCGCCAATGGCAAGCTGCTAGCGGTCAAGGGTCAGCCTGAAATGCAAACCCTGCAGGACCAAATGCGAGTCATTGCAACGTATGGCGGCAAAGGCAAGAAAGCCGATGACCTGGCCGACTCCTGCGTTCACGCTTGCAACTGGGTTTGGGAGCACTGGGTCAAATCAGGCTTCAGCACATCCTCTGTCAGCTGGCAAGGAGGCTCTGGTCAAAGTGGGGCTACACCGAACAGCTGGGGTTATGGCCGCCCAGAGACACGCCGTGGGCTTGATGGCATCCAACGGGTTTTGATACCCGGGTTCGATTGAAAAGAAAGGGGGCGGCAGGCTCAAACCACCCGTCATGTCTACAATTTTAGGTTTCCGGGAAGCCTACTGACCCCACCAACAGGGTTCAAAGGCCCAGCCTATCGGGGTCAAAATCCAATTCCACTGCCAGTGCACGGCTTTTCCAGCGATCGTGTCGGGCTGCTCTGACTGCATTGGATTCTTCCCTGGCAACCTCCGCATCCCGTACTAGAGCCTCTGCGCCTCCATCCGCGACGTACTCCGCCCATAGCTGCTGAGATTCGAGTCGTTCACCCTCGATCCAATTTTGCCGCCAAACTTCATCCTTGAAGGCCTCGAATGCATCGTGGTCTTTCTGGCGTTGAGTCAAAGGTCTGGGTGGAATCTTGCTCATTGGTTCCGTCCCAGATAGTCTTTGCAGGCCTCCAGGAGGGCACGTTGCACGCTCTTGCCGTGAGCAGCTGCGTTTGCCTTAAAGGCTCGTACTATTGCCCTATCGGGCTCTCTGACGCACGTTGCTGTCAGATAGTCGGGCTTTCCCTGTCGAAAATACTTACGGGTCATTTGGTGCCCCATGGGGTGTAAGCCTCAAAAACCTTTGCTTCAGGCTGATATGCAATTTTGACTGCAGCGATGGCAGAAACACTGGCAATCATTGATACTCCACCTCCGATTTCAAAGCTCACATCACCTTCGCAGGCCTCGCCGTCCCTCACCTGAATCCAGCGATCGCCAATCAAGACAGCGTGGCATTTTCCCCAGTCGCATTTCATTTTAATACCTCGTCGATTGTACTAATCAGCAGTAAAGAGACGCCTAAAAAGACTCCGATTGCAGAGAAAGTAACCATGGACTGCAGTCTCATCTAAGCTGATATGACTAGTATTCCAATCGTTGCTATAACTGATTAAGACTCCCGATACCCATGTCCCTAGAACAGCTCAAGGCATTCCTCGCCAAAGTTAAAGGCGATTCCAATCTTCAGGAGAAACTAAAAGCAGCTAAGTCATCTGAAGATATTGTAGGCATTGCTAAAGAACATGGTCATGAATTCACTGCTGATAAGATGACTGAACTCAGTGAAGAG
>Ga0189292_10140_pt1 | contig 36259 bp, 32 predicted proteins | sample UW1oraminimetaG_FD_130317 | JGI IMG/M metagenome (GOLD analysis project Ga0189292, IMG submission 130317) | Marine microbial communities from the Costa Rica Dome - UW179A-orange mini metaG | ecosystem: Environmental > Aquatic > Marine > Oceanic > Photic zone | place: Costa Rica: the Eastern...
AGGCGTGTTCGCTCGGTCATGAGACGATTGCAATTACGCCCTCAAAGAATCCGTTCTTATTTCCGGCATCCACGTATCGCCTACGCAGCATGATTTGGTGTATTTGATTGCCGGGTTAATAGAATAAATATCGCTCCACCGAGCAATGCAATCCTCGAAGATTGCAATCGCCGCCTGATGATCACCGGTCTTTTCTGCGGCGTACCCGTATAGGCATTTAATACGCTTGTTGCTATTGATGTACGCTTCATAGCTTAAATCGCTAGTTTGAGCGAGCGCTGGTGCCGAGATAATGGCGAGGGCAAGCAGATTTCTGCGCATGGTGACTCCATTTGGTTGCGGCTTTCCGTTACGCACGATTGCGAATTGTGTGTCGCTATTTCCTAAATGGGTCGTAGGTTTAATTGGTGGGGTTGGGGATGACTGTTTTACTTGTTCGAGGTGTTGAGGGGTTGATTTTTCGTGCGTGCGCATAGACTTGGTGTCTTCGCGAGGCATTTTGAACTGGGCTCGTGATTCGTATTGCTGTCGAGTAACTATGCGTTCGTTAAAGGGTGATCGAAGTGCTCGGATAAAAGAGGGTGTTGGCGACCAGAAGACCGATCCACAGGCCGATTTCGGCCGTCTCCGTAATGGGCTGAATCCGCCGGAAGGCCCCGTACACATGGACGATTAACATCAGCGTGAACACAATGAAGAGAATGTCGAAGGCATAGCTAAAGCTTGTTCCTGTCGTCGATGAGCGCAGCATCGCCGCTTCCACGACCAGAATGAATGCACCCAGGCAGCGACCGAAGTAAATGGCCAGATGTTGATGCTCTGGAATCGTCCAGCGCATCAGCCTTGCCCAGGTGAGGGGCGCTAAGAAGATGGGAAGTGCAAACAACAGCGTTGTGCCAATCATTAATGTGGTGATGTATTGGTGGCTGTATTGAGAGTAGTACCCGAGCATGGCGTATATGTCTTAATTGTTGGCGGGAGATTTTGCTTTTTCTTGGAGTATTAGTGCATGGGTGCTGGTTGATAATTGCGCACCGAAATTACAATGGCTCTGCGAGTATTTCCTGTCAATGTATTTGGTTGTGTTTCATGCCAAAGTATAAAAAAGTCTCGGATTTGTTTTTGTTTCGGTGGGGGAGGGATAGCTCCTTTAGTAGTAAGAGAATCGCTATTGGAGGTGTTTCCCCTGGAAGGCTGAGTTGGTGTTTATTTGAGTCGTGCGCCGAACACAATCTTCGCCTTCTCACCTTTGGTCAGTGCGGCCTAAAATTTCGCTGAAGCGACATTCGCAGTATGCGGCTTGATAACAGCGGCTCTTTTATCTATTGGCCAAACAATGCTCTTGTGATGCACGCGACCAGCACTCCAGTACTCGAAAACTTTATTGGCAAAAAGTAGTTTTGCCCTAATCCAACCCCGGCAACCCCCTCTCCAACCTCGGACAAGCCCATTCCACAAACGCCCGCACCCTTGGCGATAGCTGCAAGGCGTGCGGGTAGACCAGTTGGATCGGCAGATCCTTAGGTTCGTAATCCCTGAGCACCCTTACCAGACGACCATCAGCCAGTTCATCGGCGACCTGATAGTGCATCAGCCGTGTGATGCCTAGGCCTTGCACGCAGGCTAGGCTCGCGGTGCGGATCTGGTTGCAGGTCAGGCGTGGGGTGATTTCTTCGGCCTGTTCCTTTTCGCCGTGACGGTAGTACCAGTGGCGGCCCTGGGCGGCGAAGAGGATGCAGGCGTGGTCCTCCAGTGCCGCCGGGGTGTCGATGGCGGGGGCGGTGCTCAGGTAGTCGGGGCTGGCGCAGGTGACCAGCCGGGTGCTGCCGATCTGTCGGGCGACCATTGCCGAGTCGGGGAGGTGGCCGATGCGCAGGGCGAGGTCGAGGCGTTCGTCGAGCAGCGGGACGATCTGGTCGCTCAGGTTCAGCTCGACGCGGAGATCTGCATGTTCCTTGAGAAATTCGTTCACCAGCGGCGCGACGTAACGCTGGCCGAACTCAACGGGGGCGGTGATGCGCAGCAGGCCGCGGACGGCGCCGTCGCTGGCTTCCAGGCGCTGTTCCATGTCGGCGAAGTCCGCCAGCATGCGCCGGCTCCAGGCCAGGTATTCCGCGCCCTCGTCGGTCAGTGCCATGCGCCGGGTGCTGCGGTTCAGCAGGCGCACGCCGAGGTGGCGTTCCAGCGCGGCCAGCGAGCGCACCACCGATGCCACGGATTGCCCGGTGGCATCGGCGGCCGAGCTCAGGCTGCCGTTGTCGACGATGCGAGCGAAGTTGGCCATTGCCTTGAGCTTGTCCATTGCCACCCCTGGATTCGTGCGATTGCTGCATAGATGTTGTCAGGCCGGCGGCATAGGTGAAACCCGCAGGGCGGCTGACACTGCAGGGACTGAGGTCTCTTGGAGTTTCGCACATGAATCAAACAGCCAGTCCCGCCCGCATTCTCGCCTACGACCACATCGGTATTCGTGTCAGCGACCGGCCGCGGGCGATGGCCTTCTACCAGGCGCTTGGCTTCGTCGAGAGCGCGAGCTTTCCGCTGTTCGAGGCGAACGAAATGCTCAGCCTGGACGGCGTGCGCATCAACCTGATCTTCAACGGCGCGCGTGCACCTGATGCGCATAACGTGCTGCTGGATGCGCCGGTCAAGCGGCCCGGCATGACCCATCCGGCCTTTATCGTCGATGACCTTGCCGCGCTCCAGCATTGGCTCGAGGTGCAGGGCATCGTCATCACCGAGGGGCCGCATCCCATCGGCCCGCGGCGGATCGCGCTGTTCATCCGCGACCCGGACGGCAACGTTCTGGAATTCAATCAGCTCATCAGAGGAGGTGCGCAATGAAACTGTATGACCTGGGACCATCCGGCAACTGCTACAAGGTGCGGCTCTTCGCTGCGCTGGCAAATATCGAACTTGAACGGGTGGCCGTGGATTTCGCCAATGGCGCGCACAAGAAGCCGCCGCTGTCCGAGCTGAACCCGCTGGGGCAGTTGCCGATTCTGGATGATGGCGGCCATATCGTCCGCGATTCGCAGGCCATTCTGGTCTACCTCGCCGGCGCTTACGGCGGCCTGGCGTGGTGGCCGGACAACCCGCGCGGGCAGGCGGAGATCGTGCAGTGGCTGTCCTTCACCGCCAACGAGATCCAGCAGAGCCTGAATGCGGCGCGGCTGGTGCAGAAGTTCGGCTACCCGCTGGACAAGGCCGCGGCGCTGGCGAAGGCGCCGGCGGTGCTCAAGCTGCTGGACGACCATCTGCAGCGCCACGACTGGCTGGCGATCAACCGGCCGACCATCGCCGATTGTGCGGTCTACCCTTACGTGGTGCTGGCGCCGGAAGGGGATGTGGGTCTCACGCCGTACAGCCACGTCGCCCGCTGGATGGAGCGGCTGGAGGCGTTGCCGGGGTATCTGCCCAAGCCCTGAGTCGATCAGGTAGGTCGGTTTACTGACAAAACCGCTGTCGGGCAGCACTCCGAGTTATGGCTTACCTGCTAAGAAAATACCGCGGGGTGCTGCTCGTCGAGTTAGCTGTTGGCGGCAGCTCACCACCCATAAGCTCAATGTAGTGATCAAGCTGTTCCGTTATCCAGCTCCTGAATATATTGCACTTGGAACTTTCATCAAAAGCTTTGGGTGATAAAAGGCAATATGTTGAACCGTCTCGAATAAAGCCATACGGCGCGACTAGCTGGCCGGACTCCAGTTCGGCTTGAACCATAAATAGGGACGCCATGCCTACTCCTAATCCTGACGTCGCCGCCTGAATGGACAAGTAGAAATGCTCATAGTCGACCTTTATAGAACCAGAGAGATCCACTCCCGTAAGGCGTAGCCAATTATCCCATGCCATCGGGCGAGTCTTGCTGTGTAACAGGCTTAATTTGTCTAGCCGTTTCTTGTCGGGAGTATTTGGCGGCGTACAAACCGGCCCGATCCACTCTTCGCAGATTTTCACGCTGTGTACAGAGCTGCCCCAATGAAAGTCATCGCGGCGGATTGCGAGATCAGCCCCTGAGCGGGCGAAATCAATCGGCCCGCCGGCTGCCAATAGTTGGATTTGCAAGTTCGGATGCGCTTCATGAAAAGCGGGAAGTCGGGGGATCAGCCATTTCATGGCGATGGTAGGCTCGCAGGAAAGCACAAGGACGTCTTCCCGGCCCTCTCGCTGCAATCGATAAACCACATCTTCCAGCTGATCGAACAGGGGCGCTGTCACGTTAAGAAGGAGGTGGCCTGCCTGGTTGAGAAATATTGCCCTGTTGCGCCGATCAAATAACTCGACCCCGATAGCATCCTCCAGCAACCGCACCTGACGACTAACCGCGCCGTGGGTTACGTGCAGTTGCTCAGCTGCTTTGACGAAGCTTTGAGTCTTGGCTGCAACGGTGAAAAATCGAAATGAAGCCAGCGGAGGCAAATTCATATAGGCGACGTTTTCTCACAGATATCGGAAACGATAAATCGTTTTTTATATTGCTTTGAGGTCCGCATGATCTCTGCAGCCACTTCAGTAAAAGCGGTGGTATGCCCATCAGGAGGATCTATGAACGACCCGCGTAGCGATTTGAAAAATGCTTTCATGTTTCGCGCTCAGCCCCCAAGCCGGTCGCCAAAGGTCGGAAATCCGCGCGAAAAATTAGCACAAAATGAATCTATTTTCCCTTCTGCCCAAACGGATGCCGTGAAGCCGCCGAGCGGGCGGCGCCGAATTGACAATCGCCATGCATCTCAGGTTCTCAGAGGATGCGTATGAGTGAATTGCTCGCGGTTGCCGCTATAACCGTTCTAGCTGTTATCAGTCCAGGTCCCGACTTTGCCATGGTAACTCGAAACAGTTATTCGTTCGGGCGGAAGAATGGTTTGACGGCTGCGCTAGGTATTGCGTGTGGTGTGCAAATTCATGTCTTTTACACCGTATTCGGGATTGCCGTGATAATTACCCGATCACCCATGCTTTTTATAAGTATGAAGGTGCTTGGCGCTGGCTACCTCATGTACTTGGGTTTTAAATCGCTAACGAATTCTGGTGTACTGCCGATAGGGGAAGCTGACGGGCGTGATTCTACAACCTGGAAGGCATTTCAGACTGGTTTTTTTACTAATGCGCTCAATCCTAAAACGATGTTGTTTGTGGTTGCAACGTATAGTCAGGTAGTGCGAGCGGATAGCTCTCTATCCGTTAATTTTGCTTACGGTATGTTTATGTCGTTGTCTCACTTGGTTTGGTTTAGCTTAGTGGCGGCACTTTTTTCCGCTGAAGCCATGCGTAGACGCATACTGAGAAAGCAGCACATTGTTGATCGGGTTATTGGTGCGGCATTGATTGCTCTTGGCGCCAGCTTAGTGTTACCAGGATTGGGATCGTGATATAGCGCAGCTTATGGAAATAAGTTGCCTTAGCCTGGTGCTCGTTGCAGCTCGAGGAAAGTGCCGCCGGTCAGATTGACGGCGGCAACGGTCCGGGCGACCGGTCTCCGTCCAGGTCGCCTTTTCTTATTTGCTGCTTAGAAACTGACCACCGTCTTCAGCCCTACGACCACCACGTCCTCCGCATCGTCGAAGCCGCCGGGGCGGTGGAAGTACTGGATGTTCGGCGTCACCGAGATGGCCGGCGTCAGGGCGACGCGGTAGTAGAGTTCGGCAGGGTATTCAACGTCCGGTACCGGCTCGCCCTGTTCGCGCAGGTGCTTGCGGGCGTCGTCGTTGATCTCCAGGCGGCCGAGGCCCAGGCCGAGCTCGTCGTTCGGGCGCGAGGCGAAGGGCGCGGAGAGGATGCCGCCTACCTGCCAGACGCGCTCGATATAGGTCACGTCCGGGTCGGACTGGATGAAGTTGGCAAACAGTTTCAAACGGCGCTCACCGACCGCGCTGCTCTGCCAGATCTGTTGTTCGGCCATCAGATAGCCGCCGGTGGCCTGGTCGTGTTCGGCGGCTGGCGCGCCGGAAAGCGCCATCGGCCGGCCAGTCGCGTCACGGTAGACGTCCTCGAAGTCGCCGGTATTGCGCCAGAGGCCCAGACGATACGCGCCGGGTTGACCGGAAAAGGTTGGCGTCCAGCCCAGTTCGGCAACCGCGTGGTAGCCGGTGGTGCCCGACGGGCTGCCGAAATTCAGGCCCTGCTCGCGCTCGGTGAAACGCGGGTTGACCTGATAAAGCGCGGTCTGCAGCGACCACTCTGCGTCCAGCTGGTAACGCGCGGTGGCGCCCCACTGGCTGATCGGCCAGGTGAACCAGTTCGGTGTGACATAGCCGGGCACCGTGCCGCAGAAACCGAGGTTCTGGAACGGGCAGGCGAAGGGGAATATCTCGCCGCTCATGGGCAGGCGGCCGAGCTTGACCAGCAGGCGGTCGTCCAGCAGTGCTTGCTGGTAATAGAACTGCACCAGTCGGGTGACGCTGCCGTAGCCGTGAATTTCCTGGGGTTGCAGCAGGACGCCGAGATCGGCCTCGGCGTTGAGGTTCTCGCCGTTGCGGTTGACCACGCTGAAGCGGAAACCAGCGCCGGACCAGCCGAGCAGCTTCTCCAGGTCCAGCGCGGCATCGAACATCAACTGATCGGAGTAGGTGCTGGTGTGGTCATCGCCGCCCTGGGTGTTCCAGGCCAGTTCGTTGACGTAGGTGATCTGCAGATCGACGCCGGCCTCATGCAGACGGGTGCGACTGCCGTTCCAGTCGCCGAAGAGGAACTGATCGGGTGAATACTCGGCCGCGTGGGCAGAAGTGAACAGGCAGGCGGCGAGAACGCCGCTGCCGAAGCGCAGGCTTGTTGTCATTGTTCTGATCCTTCGGATGTAACTGTGCGGGTGCAGCGAATACCGTTAGCCGCAATGCGTGTGGGCATTCACGGTATTCGCGTGCGTTTCTGCTCAGTGGTAACGCCTGGCTATGTAGGCGTTATTGGTTCAAGTGTTTATTTGGCGATTGGACCCGGCTTAATGTCCGCCGCCAGACTTCACACCATCGCGCGCTTGCCGACGAACAAAATGGCGAATGCTTGCCAGCTCTGCATCTGTCAGATCCGGGAATTTCGGCATGCCATTGGCAAGTAAGGCGCCACCGCGCACAACGCTCTCGAACGCCTTTTCACTGCCTGTGAGCAAAATCGGCGACTCCCGCAGATCGGGTGCTTTCATACCCGCAACAGCTCCGGCGCCATGACAGCCAACACAGAGGTTTTCCGCAAACAAACCTGCGCCGGCCTCTGCCTTCTTGGCGTCGACTTCAAACTTCTCATCAATGATTGGCTTGGCAAGCTGCGGTGCAGGCTGTTCTGGAATAACCGCTTTTCCGTCAAGCGAGAACGTCATGATGCGGCGTTCATGCACACCATATTTCCAGCCATGGCTTTCAAAACCCAGTTCACCGGAGCCGCCGAAGTTGGAGGCCAATGCACCACCAGGGCCCACCAGAAGGGAAACCATCTGCTTGCCATCCAGCTTGTAGGTAATCGGTGGCGCAGAGATACCGAGGCCCACGTCATAGGACCAAAGAACGTCTCCGGTGCGGGCATCGTAGGCTTTCAACATGCCATCAGGCTGGCCCTGGAAAACCAGGTTGCCGGCTGTGGTCAAGGTTCCGCCACCCCATGGGCTCTTCTGGTTTACCTGCCAGACGCGCTTGTTCTTGACCGGGTCCCAGGCCTGTAGGGAGCCGCGTGACTCATGTGGGTCTTTGGTCAATTCCCAACCGGTCAGTCCCAGATAGAGTTTGTGACTCGCCATCTTGTGGCCCGGCTTTGTTTCCTTGCCATCGTCCTTGAAGGTGTTGCCCAGATGGTTGGTGGGGATAAAGGCAAGATTCAACTCGGGGTTATAGGACATTGCATGCCACGAGTGAGCGCCGAATGCCGACGGATAGATATTCTTCTCGCCATCGGGATACCTGGCATCGTCCGCAACAATATGGCGCTGTTCTTTCAGGTCGTATTTGGTTGACCAGTTGGCGTCTGCGAATTTCTCCGCGGACAGTACCTTGCCGTTCGAGCGGTCGATCGTATAGAAGAAGCCGTTCTTCGGCGCATGCAATACCGCATCAACATCCTTGCCATCGATTTTCAGATCGGCCAGCACGATGTCCATGTTCGAGTTGTAGTCCCAGGTGTCACCCGGTGCGGTCTGGACGTGCCATTTGCATTCGCCCGTATCCGCATCTACAGCCACGACAGAACACAGGAACAGGTTGTCGCCGCCGTCCGGGCTACGCACCTTGATATTCCAAGGCCCGCCGTTACCCGTACCGAAGATGAGCTGGTTGTATTTCTCGTCGTACGTCCAGCCATGCCAGGCATTGCCGCCGCCGCCGTTTTCCCACCACCGGCCAGTCCAGGTTTTGGCCGCCATTTCCTGAGCAGCATCCTCGAACCCATCGGCAGGGTTACCGGGGACGATAAAGAAACGCCAGACCTGTTTGCCCGTTTCGGCATCATAAGCGGTCACATAACCGCGCATCGGGCCAAGCTCCGTTCCACCATTGCCTACGAATACCTTGCCGTCGAAGGCCTTGGGATGGCCTGTGATATTCAACGGCTGGTCGTGATCGAAGGTCCGGGTCTGCCAGACTTCCTTGCCGTCTTTTCGGGTGATCGCAATCAGACGGCCGTCCCAGGTGGTGATGAACAGCTTGTCGCCATAGGTTGAAAGCCCGCGATTATGCTTCCAGAAGACCTTCTTCATGTTGTTGTCGATGATCTCTTTGGAAACTTGTGGATCGTATTCCCAGAGCATCTTGCCCGTGCGTGCATCGAACGCACGTGTTCTGTTCATTTCACCAACGTAATACATGACGCCATCGACAACCAAAGGTGTTCCGACGATATCGGACCGGTCCGGCAGCGGCGCGTACCATTCAGGCTTGAGCCCGCTGACGTTTTCTACATTGATGTCTTTAAGCGGGCTGAATCGCTGTTCGGAGTGTGTTCGCCCGTAAGCCAGCCAATCAGTGGTGTTGGATTCATCAGATAATTCCTTGTCCGTAATGACTCTGTCTGATGCGTGCAGTGGCGTGATCGCAAGAAGCGAGGCCGCCATCATTATCTGTACCCTTAAACTCGACTGTTTGAATTTCATTTTTATTATTTCCTTGTATGGGGTTGTTTCTCGTTTCAGGATTTCCTAAACGAGCGTCCGCTGCTAAAACTCTTCTGATATTTGTTTTATTGGCAAAGCGGCTTCCACTGCTGCGCGCTGTAATGGCGAGCAACATGGGTGTGCGTATATCACTGCTTTTGGATTAGTTATTTAAACTTCTATAACTAGAAATCCGGTTTGGTTGCGTGTGGGTTGCCTGCGCTAATGACGGTAGCGTCGCTGCGGTAACGCTCCGCAGAGAGTCGCAGTACATCGTCCTAACAGGGTGTTGCTGCGTTGGAGCGGGTAAGGGGTGGGGTGGCTCATGGTGTTTCCTCCGATGCATGGCCGGGCCGGATGGCCTGCCGTGTTGTTGTTATTCAAAGCAAGGGGGAGCGCCGTCCGGCGGCGAGGCCTTCGGGCGGATAAGTGCTGGCGCGGGCACCAAGTTCCAGACCCTGCCAGGCGAGAACACGCTGGTAACACTCGGGCAGGGATGTGGCGGTTGCCCAGGCATCGGCCAGTCGCTCGGCGAGCGCCAGATGGCTCGCGGCCTGGCAGCGCAGGTCGCTGGCGCAGGCGTGGTAGAAGCGGTTCACCACGTCAGCCATGGGCTCGCGCCAGTCTTCGATCAGCAGCGCGGCATGCGCCAGCACCACGGGGCGTCCATCGCGGCTGCGCCGCCAGCGCTGGGCGGTGCCGGCCAGCTTGCGGCCCTCCAGCGTGAGGTTGAAGCGGCCGTCGCAGAATGCACCCGGCACCGCGCCCACACCGGCCTTGAGGCCGTTCTCTGCCAGCCACAGTGCCAGGGGTTCGAGCAGCCGCTCATAGGCGATGTCGATGCGCTTGCCGACCTCGTCGCCGACCGGCAGCGCGCAGGCCAGGGCGATGTTGAGCACGGCCGATGATTGCGGCACCGGCTCGCCGCCGGTGTCGCGCAGTAGGATCGGCCAGCCCTGCGCCGCGCAGCGTTGGCTGGCCAGGGCGAAGCCGGGCCGGCGTTCGAAGCTGCCGGGCATCACCAGCGCCTGACCGGTGGGTCGCCAGAGCAGCAGCTGGCAGTCGAACAGGCCGTCGCAGACGCGCTGTAGCAGGGCCCGCTCGGCATTCAGGCCGGCGCCCACGCTGAACCGGGCGATGCCGTTCATGCCGCGTACTCCTCGATACGCCGGCAGAGATCATCGAGAAACTCCGCCGCGGGCGAGCCGTTGACAGCGCGATGGTCGAAGGTCAGCGACAGGCCCATCCACTCGACTTCCACCAGTTCGCCGCTGGGCCCGAGTTCCAGCCGCCGCTGAATGCCGCCGACCCCGAGGATGGCCACCTGCGGCGGATTGAGGATCGGGGTGAAGTGGTGCACCCGCGACAGCCCCAGGTTGGAGACGGTGAAGGTGGCGCCGTTCAGCTCCTTGACCGACAGCTTGCCGGCCAGGGCTTTGTCCACCAGCGCCTTGCGCGCCTGGCACAGGCTTTCGCCGTCCAGCTGTTCGGCGTCGAACAGCGCCGGGGCGACCAGCAGATCGCCCGGCAGCGGGATGGCGAGGCCCAGATGCACCGCCGCGTGCTGGTGGATCACCTCGTCCTCCAGCGTGGCGTTGAGGCCGGGATGGGCCTTGAGCGTTTCGATCACCTTGAGCAGCAACAGGTCCTGCACGGACACCGCGCTGCCCTCGGCCTTCAGCTCGGCGCGGCGGGTTTTCAGCGCATCCAGCCGGCATTCGCTGTGGTGAGTGAGCTGCGCGGTGGTCTGCAGGCTTTCGTGCATCTTCGCCGCGATCATCTTGCGCATGCCCTTGAGCGGCACCCGTTCGGGCGCGCGCTCGGGCAGGATTTCCAGTCGAGTCATGGCTATTCCACCTGGCCGATGACCGCGCCCTTGGCGATCACCGCGTCTTCTTCCTCGATGATCTTCAGCACGCCGGCGACCGGCGCCTCGATCTCGAACTGGGCTTTTTCCGACATGACCTCGGCGACCAGGTCACCGGCGGCCACTTCGGCGCCGTCGCTGACCAGCCAGGAGGTGATCACCGCTTCGGCGTCGCCTTCCCAGAGGTCGTCTGCAATCACGATGGGGGTACTCATAAACGTCATTCCTTATGCATGGCGTGGTAGGCGGCCACGATCTTGTCGGCGTTGGGCAGGGCCCATTGCTCCATGACCGGGGTGAAGGGGATGGGGATATCGGGGAAGGCCACCCGCTGCGGGCGCGCCTTGAGCATGCCGATGCCGTGCTCGACGACGCTGGCGATGATTTCGCCGCTGACGCCGAAGCTGTGGTAGTCCTCGTCGATCACGATCAGTCGGCCGGTCTTGCGCACCGAGGCGATGACGTGTTCGCGGTCCAGCGGCACCAGGCTGCGCAGGTCGATGACCTCCGCGCTGACGCCATCCTTTTCCAGCAGCGTGGCGGCGCGCAGGGCGTGATGCACCCCGGCGCCGAGGCTGACCAGGCTGACGTCTCGGCCCTCGCGCACCGTGTTCGCCTTACCGATCTCGACGATGTATGGCTCCTCCGGCACCGGCACCGTGGCGCCTTTCTCTGTGCCCAGCCAGCCCATGCCCTGTAGCGCCTTGTGGAAGAGGTAGACCACCGGGTTGTCGTCGCGGATGGCGGCGGTCATCAGGCCCTTGGCGTCGTAGGCGTTGCTCGGCACCACCACCTTCATGCCCGGCAGGTGGGCGAAGGTGCCGTAGAGGCACTGCGAATGCTGGGCGGCGTCCGAGTAGCCGGCACCGGTGGAGGCCATCAGCACCATGGGCACCGGCACCTTGCCGCCGGAGAAGTAGGTGTTCTTGGCCATCAGGTTGTAGATGGCGTCCATGCAGACGCCGAAGAAGTCGACGAACATCAGCTCGACGATCGGCCGCATGCCGTCCGAAGCGGCGCCCACCGCGGCACCGATGAAGGCCGTTTCGGAGATCGGCGTGTCGCGGATGCGCGTCTTGCCGAACTCTTCATAAAGGCCACGGGTGTTGCCGAACACACCGCCGAGCTGGCCGATGTCCTCGCCCATCACGAACACCTTCGGGTCCAGGCGCATCTCCTGCGCCACGGCTTCGGCCATGGCGCGGGCGACGGTGAGTTTTCTTTCCTTTACTGCTGTGGTCATGGTGGCCTCCTGCTCAGCCGGCCAGCGCGCTGGGGCTGACGATGATCTTGACGTTGCGGTCCTTGTGATTGGCCAGCTCCTCGAAGCCCTGCTCGAGGATGTTGTCCAGGCCGATGCGGCCGGTTATCAGCGGGGTCACGTCCATGCGCCCGTCGGCGATCAGGGCGATGACGTCGGCGAACTCCCCTGCATAGGCGAGCGAGCCGATCACCTGTTTCTCGGTGGCGACGATCTCGAAGAAGTTGAATTCCGAGGGCTCTTCGAAGATGCCCACCATCACGCAGCGACCGGCCTTGCGGATCACGTCGAGGGCGAGCTTGGCGGTGGCCTTGTGGCCGATGCACTCGAACGAGGTGTCGGCGCCGTAGCCGCCGGTGAGCGCCTTGATCTCGGCGATGGCGTCGCACTCGCTGGGGTCGATGACCCGCGTGGCGCCGACTTCCAGCGCCTTGGCCTTGCGCGCAGCGGACATTTCCAGGGCGATCACCTGGCCGGCGCCGGCGGCCTTGGCGCACATGATGGTGCACAGGCCGATGGTGCCGGCGCCGACCACCACAACCGTTTCGCCGAGCAGGCTGCCGGCCTTTTTCACCGCGTGCATGCCGACGGCCAGTGGTTCGATCAGCGCGCCGGCTTCCAGCGGAAAGCCTTCGGGCAGGCGGTAGAGCAGCTCGGCGGGTACGTTGACGAACTCGGCGAAAGCGCCGTTGTTCATCAGGCCCGTGAAGGCCAGCTGCTCGCAGAGGTTGTACTGCCCGGTCTTGCAGAAGCGGCACTGACCGCAATGCTGGCAGGCATCGGCGGCGACCTTGTCGCCCGGCGCGTAGCCTTCGACGCCTTCACCGGTGGCTACGATCTCGCCGCAGAACTCGTGGCCGAGGATGCACTGGCCCTTGATGCCGGTGAGCGGGTGCGGCGCATCCACCGGAATGAACACCGGGCCGGCGAGATATTCGTGCAGGTCGGAGCCACAGATGCCGCACCAGTGCACGCGAATCTGTACCCAACCCGGTTGCGGCGCGCCGGGCAGCGGGACCTGTTCCAGGCGGATGTCCTTGCGACCGTGCCAGACGGCGGCGGTCATGGTGGTTTGAATGTTCATCGGGCGTTCCTCTTGTTGTTCTGGCGGGGACATGAGCTCGCTCCGGAGCGTTGGGCAGGCCCGCGGCCTGCATCGCCGCGAGGGCGCGCCTCCTACAGAAGCGGTTGGCGCTGGCCTTGGTTTCTGTGGGAGGGCCGCCCTCGGCGCGAGTTTTTTGACGCTTTGAGCAGGACCGTAGGGCGTGAGCAACTCGCCAAAGGCGCTACACGAAGACCTGTTCCAGCGCTTCTTCTGGGCGCGGATAGGGGCTTTCGCGGGCGAACTGCACGGCCTCGTCGATGCGTCCGCGGGCGCGTGCGGCGATGTCCTCGGCCTGGGCCTCCGTCATCACGCCTTCGTCGATCAGGCGCTGGCGGTAGCCGGGGATCGGGTCCTTTTTCATCAGGCCGTCCTTCTCGCCTTCGGGGCGATAGGTTTCGCCGTCGCCCATGAAGTGGCCGGCCAGGCGGTAGGTTTCGATCTCGATGAGGGTCGGGCCGCCACCGGCACGGGCGCGCTCGATGGCTTCACCGGCGGCGCGGAACACGCCGTCCGGGTCGTTGTTCTCGACGAACACGCCAGGCATGCCGTAGGCGGCGGCGCGTACGTGGTGCTGCGCGATGCAGGTGGCGCTGGCCTTGGCCACCGAGATGCCCCAGGCGTTGTCCTCGATGACGAACACCACCGGCAGCTGCCACAGCGCCGCGAGGTTCAGCGTTTCGTGGAAGGCGCCCTGGTTGGCCGCGCCCTCGCCGATGAAGGACACGGCCACACCGGGCTTGCCCTGTATCTGCCGCGACAGCGCCGCACCCACGGCCGGGCCCATGCCCTCGGCGATGATCCCCGAGCAGGAGAAATTCACCCGGCCATCGAACAGGTGCATGTGCCCGCCGCGCCCGCCGGACAGGCCGGTGGCCTTGCCGAAGATCTCGGCCATCATCTCGTTGAGGTCGACGCCCTTGGCCACGGCGATGTGGTGCGGGCGGTGGGTGGCGGTAACGATGTCGCCGGCATCGAGGTGGGCGCAGACGCCTACCGCGCAGGGTTCCTGGCCGTTGGAAAGGTGCATCTCGCCGGGAATCGGCCCCTTGGCCATGTTGAACACCGGCGTCTTGCCTTCCATGTAGATGCGCTCGATGGATTCCTCCATGTAGCGGCTGGTCAGCATCTGCTCGTACATCCACAGGCGCTGCGAGTTGTTGGGCTGGGTCATGGGTGGACTCCCTTGTGGTGGCGGGTCAGATCGCGCGTTCGTTGAGCAGACGGCCGATCTGCTCGGCCTGGCGCAGGGCCAGCGCGACGATGGTGAGGGTGGGGTTCTGGCCGCCGCTGGTGGTGAACTGGCTGCCATCGGAGACGAACAGGTTGGGGATGTCATGGCTCTGGCCCCACTTGTTCACCACGCCGTCACGGGCCTTCGCGCTCATGCGGTTGGTGCCCATGTTGTGGCTGGCCGGGTAGGGCGGCAGCTCGATGATGTCGGTGGCACCGGCGGCCTCGTAGCACCTGGCGGTGGCGGCGACGCCGTGCTTGCGCATGGCGGCATCCATCGGGTGGTCGCTCTTGGTCACCACCGGAATCGGCAGGCCGTACTGATCCTTTTCGCTGTCATGCAGGGTGATGCGGTTGTTCTCCAGCGGCAGGTCTTCGCCGCACAGCCAGACTCCGGACATGTGGTTGTACTTCTCCATCCGCGAGGTGAACTGCTTGCCCCAGCCCTTGGGTGTCGGGTCAAGGAAGGCGGAGAGGAAGGGCAGGCCGAGGGCAAGGATTTCCAGGCGGTAACCGCCGACGAAACCGCGCGACGGATCGTTGTACGACTCGTCGGAGATGACCCCGGCACAGGTGGTGCCGCGGTGCATGTTCACCGGCTTGGGCATCACCGCGAAGATGCCGGCGGTGGTGTGGGTCATGTAGTTCCTGCCGACCTGGCCGGAGGAGTTGGCCAGCCCGTCGGGGAACATCGAGGAAGCGGAGTTGAGCAGCAGGCGCGGCGATTCGATGGAGTTGCCCGCCACGCATACCACCCGGGCCTTCTGCCGCTGGATGGTGCCCTGGGCGTCGGCGTAGACCACGCCGTTCACCTTGCCCTTGGCGTCGTGTTCGATGCGCAGCACCATCGACTGCGGCCGCACCTCGCAATAGCCACTGGCTTCGGCGCGGGGAATGTCGGTGTAGAGCGTCGACCACTTCGCGCCCATCTTGCAGCCCTGCATGCAGAAGCCGATCTGCTGGCAGGCGGCGCGGTCGTCGTAGGGCTCGGTGTTGATCGCCATCGGCCCGGAGAGGATCTCCTTGTAGCCGACCCGCTTGGCGCCGGTGGCCAGCACCTTGAAGGAGTTGTGCCAGGGGTGATAGGCCATGCCGGTGCTGGGGCCGGTCACGCCCATGTGCTTCTCGGCCTTCTCGTACCAGGGCGCCATCTCTTCCAGGGTTACCGGCCAGTCCAGCAGGTTGGCCCCGGCGATGTCGCCGTTGATGCTCCGCATCCTGAATTCGAAATCACGGAAGCGCAGGGCGATGCCGGCCCAGTGCACGGTGCTGCCGCCGACGCCCTTGACGATCCAGGCCGGCAGGTTGGGGTTGTTCTCGGCCAGGTGCCAGTCGCCGGCGGCGATGCGTTTGTCGAGCCAGGAGATCTTCTTGAACATCGCCCACTCGTCGTTCTCGATGTCCTCCAGCGTGTGCCGCTTGCCCGCCTCGAGCACCACGCTGCGAATCTTCTGTTTGGCCAGCGCGTTGGCCAGCGTGCCGCCGCCAGCGCCGGAGCCGATGATCACCACGACGCCATCGTCATCCTGGGCAAAAGTTGCCATGGGGTATTCCTCATCTTGTTCTTGTTGTTATCCCGTGTGCACGGGGTGCTCAGAGCCAGTTCAGATCGTTGAAGCCGCGGTTGACGTAGCCGCCGTACTCCCAGGACGAACCCTCGTAGCCGAACAGCGGGAACAGCGCCTTGTTGTCGTACAGGCCGAACATCAGGCTGCTGCGCACGGCCTTGAAGAAGGGGGTGTTCTCGATCTCGGTCAGCAGGGCCACCCGCTCGGCCTCGTCGAGTTGTTCGAATGGCGAGCCATGGGCCTGGCGCGCCTGCTGCTGCAGGTCATCCAGGCCGCGAGCGACCAGCGCGGGCTGCTCGTCCATCAGGCCGAGCAAGGGCTGTACGTAGTGCCGATCGCTGATGAAATCGTGGGGAAAGACGTCGCGGCCCATGCGCAGCAGGCCATCGGGCAGATCTGGCAGGCGTTCCTCGGCGAGCAGGTTCACCGGGATCAGTTGCGACAGGCTGAGTGCCAGCAAGGACTGGCCGGAAATGGAAAGAAAGCGTCGCCGGTTTAGCGTGCCCTGCGGGCGGGCTGAATCGTGCATGACATAGCTCCTGATTATTACCGGCAGTTCCGTGTGATCGGAATGCTGGCGATCTTGTTATGCGAAGAGTTTTTTCCGCAAAACAGTAGGAGCAGTTGTCATGCCAACTTTTATTCAGGGCTTTAGCTTTGTATAAGCAATTGATAAATATGATTTTTTGATAACTTGATGGTGCTGTTGTGTTTAATGTGTAAAGCGCTTTGAGCGTTACACCTGTAAAGCGCTGTAAAGCGCTTTACAGTACAGCGACAAATAATATGAACAGAAAAAGTGCTTCTAAAGTTCAGGCTGGTCTGTGCGGTTCTATGGTTTATCCTTCGTTTATTGCAAAACAATAAAGCGTTTCGCTGAGGCGCCCGTTGCCATCCGCTGCGAGCGCTTCGAGGAGGATGCATGAACCTGCTCTCCGGTCCCGTGAGCCACATCGACGCGGTGCTGACGCTGGCCAACGCGCCGCATCTTTCCGCTGACCGTGATCCGATCATTGCGCGCTCCTGGCGCCGCTGTGTGCACGACTACGGTCTGGACCCGGCGCGTCCGTCCGAGGCGCGCTTCGTGCTGCGGCAGGTTCTGCGCGAGCACCAGGACCAGGCAGACGAGCTGATCAATGTCGCCCGCGCCGGGGTCGAGCAGCTGTACCGGCAGATCGCCGAGCTGGGTTACGTGATCCTGCTGACCGACAACCGCGGCATCGCCGTGCAGTTTCTCGGCGACCCGGCAGACGAAAAGGCGCACCGCAAGACCGGCCTGTTCCTCGGTTCGGACTGGGGCGAAGACCACGCCGGCACCTGCGCAGTCGGCACCTGCATCAAGGAGCAGCAGGCGCTCACCTGTCACCAGCACGATCACTTCAGCGTCTGGCACACCAACCTCACCTGTACCGCCGTGCCCATGTTCAACCCGCACGGCCAGCTGCTGGCGGTGCTGGATATCTCCGCGCTGCATTCGCCACCGACCAAGGATTCCCAGACCTTTGCCCTGCAGCTGGTCAAGCAGTACGCGCGGATGATCGAGGATGCCTATTTCATGCGCGTTTACCGCGAGCGGCCGATTCTCTGTTTCGACGGCTCCCGCGAGTTCGTCCTGATCAACCGCCGCTATCTGCTGGCGTTGGGTGATGATGGCGAGCTGCTCGCCGGCAACACCGCCGCTCGGGGTCTGCTGGCCGAACACGGGCTGATGATGCCGGGCCCCTTTGGTACCCCGGCGCAGGCGCGCATCGATCAGCTGTTCGATTGCGAGCTGGGCGATGTGCTGAGCATTCCCTACGCCAGTCACGACCAGGTCCGCGCCTTTCGCACCCATCGCCACCAGCTGTTCTTCGCCGCCTTGATGGAGCCGCGTCGCCGTGCACCGGAGCCGGCCGAACGCAGCGCGCCCGGTGGGCATGCCGCGCTTGATGCCCTGGCCGACGATGACCCGGTGATGCGCAAGATGCTGGCCCGCGCCAAACGTCTATGCAGCGAGCCGCTGAACGTTCTGCTCAATGGCGAGACCGGCACCGGCAAGGAACGCCTGGCCAAGGCGCTGCACGAAAGCGGTTGCCGGCGCAGCAAACCTTTCGTGGCGATCAACTGCGGCGCCATGCCCGAGTCGCTGATCGAAAGCGAGCTGTTCGGCTACGCCCCTGGCACCTTTACCGGCGCCCGTAGCAAGGGCATGCGCGGACTGATCCAGCAGGCCGACGGCGGCACGCTGTTCCTCGATGAAATCGGCGACATGCCGCTGCACTTGCAGACCCGGCTGTTACGGGTGCTGGCCGAGCAGGAAGTGATGCCGCTGGGTGCCGAGAAACCGGTGAAGGTGGATATCCGCGTGGTGGCCGCCAGCCACCGCGACCTGCGGCAGATGGTCGAAAGCGGTGCGTTTCGCGAGGACCTGTTCTACCGCCTGAACGGCGCCTCGCTGAAGCTGCCGCCGCTGCGCGAGCGCGCCGACAAGGGCTTTCTCATCGAGCGGGTGTTCGCCGAACTCGCCGAGGGCCGGCCGGGCAATCCGCACCTGCGTGGCGATGCCATGAGTGCGCTGCTGGCCTATCCCTGGCCGGGCAACATCCGCGAGCTGCGCAACGTACTGCAGTACGCGCTGGCGACCTGTGAGGGTGACGAGATCACCGTGCAGGATCTGCCGGACGAATGCCTGCCACCGATTCTGGCGCGCTGTCGTCAGTCGGCCGCCGCGGCCGAACCCGAGTCGGCGACGGCTCTGCGCGAGCAGCTGCGCCGTCATCGCTGGAACGTCAGCGCCGTCGCGCGGGAGCTTGGCGTGTCGCGCCCGACGGTGTACCGGCGCATGCGCATGCTGGGGATCGAAGCGCCGGTGTGACCGGCGCCGTGGTGTTACTCGCTGACATGCTGTTGTGCCGGCGTGCCTTTTTCAGCGGCGATATCGAAGGCGATGCTCCAGTTGTGCAGCGGGTAGGGCTGGTGCACCAGTGCCTTGATGTTGGCCTCGGCAGGCATGAGGTCGGGCAGGTATTCGTAGGTGGCGTCGGCGCGCATCGGGTCGCTGTCGCGTAGCTGGCCGGCGCCGCCGACCTGGTGGCTGGCGTAGCTGATACGTGGCTGGCCGCTGAGGTCGCGACCGGCGCGCAGGCGCACGATGGTATCGGCGACGATGTCGACAGCGTCGATGGGCACTTCGCCCTGGTCGTCACGCAGCACGAAACCCTTGTCCTTCACATCGCGGGCCTGGTGGCCGATGTAGGGCTGGTCGAACGCCAGGGGCGGGTGCGGCACGTAGAAGTCGATCAGTACATCGCGGCCGTTCAGCGTGGCCTGGCGCGGTGCGAGTGGGGTCCAGCCTTTACGCTCGACGACGACGTGGTGGTAGACCTTGCCGAGCATCTGGCCGAACCAGCGATAGCCGTTCGCCGACAGGTGCACGCCCTTGTCGGTGTAGGGATAGACCGGCCCGACCAGGTACCAGCCGGGTTCTTCCTGGGCCAGTTCCCACTGCGCCATGCCGATGGCCAGCGAGCCGTCCTTGACCGAGGACTTGGCGTCGGTCTGGTAGCTGAAGAAGGCGGGCATCTTTTCCTGCCCGGCGATGGCCTTGGCGGTGTCGGCGTAGAGGTCGTCACGCAGCTGGCGCAGTTTGGCCTTGTAGTAATCCTTGTCGTTCTTGCCGCCGTTGGTGTGGGAATAGTCGAACTCGCCCTGCAGCCAGAAGAACGCGCTGATGCTGTAACTGGCCTGCTGCGCGTCGGCCAGTGCCTTGGCCTGGTCGACGGCCTGGGTCACACGGCGATACTCGTTGGTGCCGCCGCTTTTCGAGAGCTGGGCGACGGAGCGGCCGGAGGTCGACGCGTTGCTGGCGACGAGCAGGTGATCGGGGTCGGTGTCACGGCCCAAGTGATGCAGATACAGCCGCCGCGCCATGTTCAGCGCGCCGACTTCCACAGATTCACCTTCTTCCTGCGCCTTCGGGTCGAGTTTCGCGACCTTTTCCGTATCGAGCAGCACCGCCGCATTGCTCTTCTGCTGCACCACGGCGCGCAGCGGTGTGAACGCGGCGTCACCGACCGGTTTGAACGTTGCACCGCTGAAGGCGGCCGATCGCGGCGAATCGCCGAGCATCAGGTTGTCGTAACGCGGCGCGACGGACAGCGCCGGCCAGCCTTCGGCCGCCGATGCCAGCGACTGGCCATAGGTGATGACGTGGTTGTACTTGCTCTCCAGCGGCTGCGTCAGCTCGTTCCGCTTGGCCATGAGCTCAGCGGTCAGGCGCTTGTTCTCGGCGTCGCGGGCAGTCATTTCGCTGTCCGACAGGGCGGCCAGGGCAGGCGCGGTGATGGTCAGCAGGGCTACGGCGATGGCTGTGCGCAGACGTGGAGTAGTCAGCTGTTGGGGGCGATGGCGAAGCTCGAGCATGAGATTGCGGTTCCGGGACGGCACTGGATCATCGTGTACGGCAGGTTGCAGGCGAGCCGTAGGTATTGGCGGACGCGCTTTCGACGGTACTAAAGGACGTAAGTTCGCGGCAGCCACGTCGATGGCGGATTGGCTATGCTGTGGCGCATTCGAGCGGCGCTCGTGCAGCGATGCGCAGCAGGCTTTGGCAGGTAGAACGATGTCGTTGCCGTCCGCTCCCATGCAGGTCATTCCATTAGCAGAGGAGAACGCCATGAGCCATAAAGCCATATTCGTGCAGCCCGGTGGCGGCTACGACCGGGTCGTCGTCGGCACCAGCGAGGCCGCCACGCCCGGCGCCGGCGAGATCAGCGTGCGCCTGCGCGCGAACTCGCTCAACTATCACGACTTCGCGGTGGTCAGCGGCATGTGGGGACCGAGCGAGCCACGCATTCCCATGGCCGATGGTGCCGGTGAAGTGGTGGCGGTGGGTGCAGGCGTGACCGAATTTGCGGTCGGCGATGCGGTGGTCAGCACCTTCTTCCCCGACTGGCTGGCCGGTGAGCCGCTGATCGAAGGTTTCGCCACGGTGCCGGGCGATGGCGTCGATGGTTACGCACGGGAAATGGTCACCGCTCGCGCCACGTCGTTCACCCATGCACCCAAGGGCTACAGCCATGCCGAGGCGTCGACCCTGACCACCGCCGGCCTCACGGCCTGGCGTGCGCTGATGGCCGACGGCAAGCTCAAGCCCGGCGACAGCGTGCTGATCCAGGGCACCGGCGGGGTTTCCATCTTTGCCCTGCAGTTCGCCAAGATGGCCGGTGCCACGGTCATCGCCACCTCGTCCAGCGATGCCAAGCTTGAGCGCCTGCGCGAAATGGGCGCCGATCACCTGATCAACTACCGCAGCACGCCAGCCTGGGGTGAGACGGTGCGTCAGCTCACCGATGGCCGTGGGGTCGACCATGTGATCGAAGTCGGTGGGCCGGCAACGCTGGAGCAATCGATGGTCGCGGCACGCATCGGCGGGCATATCTCGGTGATCGGCATTCTCACCGGCGTTGCCGGCGAACTGCCGCTGGTACCGGCACTGGTGCGCCAGTTGCGTCTGCAGGGTGTGCTGGTCGGCAGTCGCGCTCAGCAGCAGGACATGATCCGCGCCATCGACGCCAACGGCATCCGCCCGGTGATCGACAAGCACTTCGCCGTGGACGATATCGTCGAGGCGTTCCGCTACCAGGAAACCAACCAGCACTTCGGCAAGATCTGCCTGGATATCTGAAGCCTGGCGTCGGCGGCGGCTGCGTTTAGAATGCGCGGCCACGCTGCCGACGATGCCCGCCCATGACGCCCGAACACCTCTCCACCCTGCAAGATCACCTGCTCGACGCGTTGGCCAACCTGCCCGACGAGACGCGGCGGCTGTTTCACGGCCGGGGCCGCTGCTATCCGGGGCTCGAACAACTCACCGTCGACTGGCTGCAGGGTGTGGTGCTGGTGGCGCTGTTCCGTGATCCAGGCGAGGCGGAACGGGCGGCGCTAGGGCAGATGCTCATGGCGCTGACCGAATCCGCGGCCTGGCAGCAGAGCCAGGCGCAGCGCTTGCTGCTGCAGCATCGCTATCTGCCGGACGCGCCGACCGAAGCGTTGCTGGGCGATATGCCCGCCGAGTGGCAGATCAGCGAGAACGGCCTGCACTACAAGCTCGATCTCGGGCGAAAGCAGAACAACGGTCTGTTCCTCGATATGCGCTACGGCCGACGCTGGGTGCAGGAACAGGCGCAGGGCAAGCGGGTGCTCAACCTGTTCGCCTACACCTGCGGCTTCTCCGTCGGGGCGATCGCTGGTGGCGCCGAGCATGTGGTCAACCTGGACATGGCGAGCGCGGCGTTGACCCGTGGGCGGGAGAACCATCGCCTCAATGGTCATGATCTCAGCCGGGTGAGCTTTCTCGGCCACGAGCTGTTCAAATCCTGGGGCAAGGTGCGCAGGCTCGGGCCCTATGACCTGATCATCATCGACCCGCCGTCCTTCCAGAAGGGCAGCTTCGCCCTGACCCGCGATTACCAGAAAATCCTGCGCAAGCTGCCGGAACTGCTGAATGCTGGCGGCCAGGTGCTGGCCTGTGTGAACGACCCGGATATCGGCGCGGACTTCCTGATCCAGGGCATGGCTGCCGAGGCGCCGCAGCTGCGCTTCGAGCAACGCCTGGAAAACCCGCCGGAGTTTCCCGACATCAGCCCCGAGAGCGGGCTCAAGGCGATGCTGTTCGTCGCAGCTACTATCGGCGATTCGGTTTCGGAGTAGACCCGGCGGCTTTCGCCGCCGGGTGACCATCAGATGTCGTAGGCGAAGCCTACGAACAGCGTGCGGCCCATGAGAATGTTGTCGACGGCCTGGGCAACTTCGTCGCGCTTCTCGTTGGTCAGGTTGTTGAGCCCGCCGTTGAGTGTCAGTTGCTTGGTGGCCTGGTAGCGGGCGCCAAGATTCAAGGTATGGAATGCACCGGTTTCGAAGGTCCCGGAGCGCGCTACGTCGTACACGTACTGGCTGCCGGTGTACTGGTAGTCCAGGTTCAAACCGAGCTTCGGCAGCGCCTGCCAGTCGGCGCCCAGGTTGGCGACATGTTGGGGCGAATTGCGAATCGCCTCGTCGGTATCGCGGTCCTTGGCATCGGCGTAGGTGTAGTTCGCGCGCAGGCCGATGCTATCGCTCAGCAGATAGTTGCCCTGCAGCTCGTAGCCCTTGATCCGCACGTGAGGTTGGTTGTAGGTGGTCAGCACCGGATCTTCGGCAACGATCTGGCCGTTCACGCGAATCAACCGTGTCGTTTCGGTGCTGATCATGTCCTCGATGTCGGTCTGGAAGAACATGATGCCGGCCTGCAGCCGGTCGCTCTGGTAGAAGGTGCCGAGCTCGTAACTGGTAGCAGTCTCGGGTTTGAGGTCCTCGTTGCCGACCGTCACGCAATAGCCGCGACAGGCGATTTCCACATAGGTGGGATCGGATTGCGCGATGCTCGGTGCCTTGAAGGACTTGCCCACGCCGCCCTTGATCACCCAACTGTCGCTGAGGTTGTACACGCCGTAGGCCCGCGAGCTGAACTCAGTGCCGTAGCTTTCATGGTCATCCAGGCGTGCGCCGAGCGTGATGTCCAGCTGGCCCAGCGAGAATTCGTCCTGCAGGTAGAGCGCCTGCTGATCGACCTGGATGTCCGAGCCCAGGTTGTTACTGTGGCTGAGTTCGGTGCGGCGCAGTTCGCTGCCGAGGGTCAGTAGGTGGTTGCCGAGAAACGCGCTCACCTGGCCGTCGACCGTATGGTTGGTCTGGTTGACGTCGCTGATTCGACCGCCACGCAGGTTGGTCATGACTTCTGAATCGTCGGTCAGATCGACATCTTCGTAGTAATAACGAACACGTGAGTTGAAGCCATCCCAGGTGCCGCTGTGGGTCAGTCCGAACGTGCTGCGCTTCATCTCCTGGACGTTGGTCGGGAAGGCAAAACCCGAATTGCTCCATGTGGCTTTGCGATCGTCTTCGCGATAGCTCACGTCGAGATCGAGCGTCTGGCGCTCGTCCAGCAGCCAGCTGAGGGTTCCATAGGCGCTGCTGTTCTGGCGCTTCTCTGCCGCGTCAATCAATGGTGATCTCGTCTGGTCCGAGCCCCAGGCAGCCTGGTCGGTACCCTCGATGATCAGATTGCCGAGCAGCTTGTCGTCGATCAGCGAGCCGCTGATGTAGCCGCTGGTCTTGTGGCTGTCGCCGGAGTCACCCTCGGTCGGGTGCTCGTAGCCGTAGGCAATGCCGGCTCGGGTATCGGCGGTCGGTTTGCGCAGAATTACGTTGACCACGCCGCCAATGGCATCGGCACCGTACAGCGATGACATCGGCCCGCGGATTACCTCGATGCGCTCGATGGCTGCCATGGGAATCGACGACAGGTCGAAGTCGTTGGCGTAGTTGGAAACCAGCGCCTCGCGGGAGTTGACGCGACGGCCATTGACCAGCAGCAGCGTGTAGTCCGAATCCATCCCGCGCAGTTTGATTTCCTTGCGGCCATAGGCCGAAGACGGGTTGATGTACACGCCCGGCAGGTACTTCACCGCGTCGGCCAGGTTGTACACCGGCAGCTTGTCGAGGTCTTCGCGGGTGACGACCGATACACTGGCCGGCGCGCTGAGCTCGCTATGGGCGGTCTGGGTGGCGGTGATCACCTCGTGCTGCAGCGTGATTGGCTCGGCAGCGACGGCAAGCATCGGCAGCAGAGTGCCGAGCAGTGTGAGCGAGAGGTGACAGGGACGACCAACCGATCTTACTAAGGGCATTGCAGACTCCATTGCGACTATATGCGGATGTGAGTCTCATCAGGCTTACGGCTGCGGGCTCAGGCCCGGCTTGTTATTGAGGCGGATGGATGCGTCACTGGCGCTAGGCACCCGCGCACGACCACGCTCGACCACCGCCACGAAGGTGCAGCCGGTGGTCGAAGCGGCCGTATGGTAGGCAAGACAGGAATCTATTACAAATGGTAATAATTATTGTTTGATAATTGCGGAGAGGGAGGTGCGTCGGGCTTTAGCGCGATTGCGCGAACGCACTGTTATGCGGCCTCGGTAATACGGAGTATGTGTAATAGGTGAGGCCGCCGCTCGCGCGGCCAAGTGCCGCGTCGGACGCACTCGTGGCTTAGCGTTCGGCCAGCTCTTCGCAGGCCGGCTCGATGGTGAAGGTGCGTGCCGAGTCCACCGGGCCGAGCTTTTCCAGTGTGCGTCGGCCGAGCAGGACGGGGTAGTTCATCTCGTCGCGGTCGCGAAGCGAGAACTCCTCTTCGAGCAGGCGATCGCCGATACAGACCTTCATCAGCACCACGGGCCTGTCTTCCTTGCCGCCGGCGCCGCGCACGGTCAGCTCGCGCTGCAGTTTGCGCTCGATGCGCGACTTGACCAGCTTGTCGTGCTCGACGTCCTTGAGGTCCAGATCGAAGCGGACCCACTTGTCACCGTCCTTCTCGAAGTAGTCGACATCCTCGGCGTGCATGGAGGAGGTCAGGGCTCCGGTGTCGAGCTTGAACTTCACGGTGACTTGTTCGGGGAGTATCAGACCACGCTCGACCCAGCCCAGCGGAGTGCCCTCAGCGGCATGGCAGGAGAGGGTCGCCAGCGAGAGAATCATTGCGGCAGGCACAGCAAGCAGGCGGGATGACATCAGGGGTGCTCCTGAGCGTTGGGTTCGCTAAATAGAGCGACAGCTGCGGCGGACGTTCAGCTTGTTTTCGTTGCGCTGCTCGCGACGCCATTCTGCGCGGCCTCCCGTATGGCGATTTCTTCGCTGAGCGCCCGGACGAAGGCATCGACGGCCACAGGCAGGTAACGCGAACTGCGCACATAGACGCCGAGATCGCTGAATACCGCGCCACTGTCGTTAAGCGGAACGTGCATCAGGGTGCCGCTGGCGAGCTCTGCCTCGATGCCGATGCGCGTCTGGAAAGCGACACCGGCGCCGCGCTTGGCCATCTGCAGGGCTAGCTCCACCGAACTGGTTTCCAGTGGCGCCTTGTGTCGCGGACGAGTACGCGCCAGCAGCGGTGCCAGCAGGTGATGGATTGAGAGGTCACTCTTGGCCAGGATCAGCGGATATTCGGCGCAAGTGGCGAAGCTGACGTCCGCGCGTTCGGCCAATGGATGCGCCGGGTCGACGATGGCGCCCAGACGAAAATGACCGACGCCCAGCTGCTGCAGATCAGCGGTGCGTGGCAGTGCGAAAGCCAGGCCGATGTCAGCCTGACCGCTGATTACCGCTTCAGGAATCGCCTGCGAGCCAAGGCTGGTGACGCCCACCGTGACCCGAGGATAGCGCTCGCGCAGTTGCTCCAGCACCCCGGGCAGCAAATCGGTAGTTACGCCCGATACGGTGGCAATCTCCACATGGCCAGTGCGCAGGCCCTGGAGTGCGTCCAATTCGGAGCGCACTCGCTCGGTATCCTGCAGTACCACGATGACGTGACGGGCGAAAATCTCGCCGGCTGCGGTCAGTCGCAGTCCGCCGGGCAGGCGTTCGAATAGCGGTGTGCCGATCTCGTCTTCAAGTTTGAGGATCTGTCGGTTTACCGCCGATGAGGCCACGTTCAGCCGCCGCGAGGCTTCGCGAATCGACTGGCAGCGCCGCACCATGTCGAAGTAATGGATGGCCGGCGAGTGGATGCGCAGCTTGCGCGCCACGCTCTGTCAGCGCTCGGGTGTTGGCGGCGGCGTAAGCCCGCAGCCTTTGAGGATGACGGCGATCAGGTTGTCGCTGGCGCGAGCGAAGTCTGCGCGGGTCATGCGCTTGCCGTTGATGCGACGGATCTGATCGGAAAAGTCAGCGTAGTGCTGAGTGCTGCTCCAGATCATGAAGATCAGGTGCATCGGGTCCACTGGGTCCATCTTGCCGGCAGCGATCCATGCGTCGAATACGGCGGCACGGCCACGAAACCAGTTGCGGTAGTCCTTGTTGAAATGTTCGGACAGGCATTCACAGCCGCTGATGACTTCCATGGCGAAGATCTTCGAGGCCTCGGGATGGCGCCGCGAGAACTCCATCTTGATGCGGATGTATTCGGCCAGGGCGGTGGCCGGGTCATCGTCGACGGTGAGGTCGTCGAAGGCAGTGTCCCAGAGCTCGAGAATATGCCGCATGACTTCGACGTACAGCCCCAGCTTGCTGTTGAAGTAGTAGTGCACGTTCGCCTTGGGCAACCCGGCACGGGTGGCGATGGCGTTCATGCTGGTGCCCTTGAAGCCATAGCGGGCGAACTCTTCGGCGGCGGCTGCGAGAATCGACTCCTCGTTCTTCTGGCGAATACGACCTGCGGGTTTGCCGTGGGCGGTGTAGAGCGGCTGCGGTGCGTTGTTCTTGTCCATGGTCCCTGTCCGTGAGCGCGCTGGCGGCCGGCCTTCAGTTATGAGCGTTAGCCCAGCATTGGAGGCCGTCATCGGTTTCGGTGGGCTGAAGCCCACCCTACGGTTCAGGCCACGAACCCCAGAGTAAGAGGCGGTGAACCGAGTCAGGCGGATTCTGCACGAGTTTTGTTGCATGAGCAGCCGTTGCGCTTGTCAGGATCAACAGTCGCCCTTGCAGGCAAGCGCCGCCCGGGCATTCGGGCGGCGAGCGCGTCAGAAATGCGCTTTGACGATGGCGCTGAAGGTGTTCTGGTCGGTTGGGCCAACGAAGTTCTCGCTGACGAAGCCACCGTCTTCGATGCCGTACTTGTTCGACCAGTAGTCGTATTCGATACCGACATAGAGCTTGCCGGGCGTGTAGTCCAGCGCCTTGCCGAGGTCGTACTTGATCTGCGGGTTGAAGTGGAAGTTCTTCTTCAGCTCGGTGTTGCTGTTCTTCTTGTCGTTGACGACCCAGTCGATATAGCCGTCGAAGAGAATATCCGATTTGCCCACCGGGAAGGTCATGGCCCAGGTCGGAGTAATCTGCCACTGACCGCCCGGCTTGCCGGTGGTGCCGTCGGGCTTACGGTAGTAAGTGTTCAGCGAGAAGCGGTCGAAACCGGGAATGGCGAGATCGACTGCCGGGCCGAGCAGGTAGTTCTGGTTGGGCGTACCGTCGTCCTGGCTTTCTCCGCGCTCGTAGGTTGCCGAGATGAGCACGTCCTTGATCGGACCGAAGGACAGGTCGGTACCCGTGATCTTGCCCAGCGAAAGGCGCGGGCTGAACTCACCGTAGTAGGTGTGACCGTCGCTGCCGGAGATGCCGTTGTACCACTTGTTGTCGACGAACAGGAACACGTCGCCCCACGTCCAGCCGCTGGCGTGTTCGAAGGTGATGGTCTGCTGGATGTCGCCGGCATCCACCTTGTAATCCTTGCCGTACAGGTAGGTCAGGCTGTTGTTCTGCCAGAGCATTGGGCTGGCCATGGCTTGGCTGCTGAGGATGAACCCGGCCGCGAGGGCTGCGGTGGTCAGGCTGCGCTTCATTGATGTGTACTCCGTGTTGGCATTTGAGTGAGCTTGTAAGTTGTCCAAGCGGTCAGGCTTTGGTCCCAAAGCAAGCGCCGCGCCAACACCAGGATGCCGCTGTAACGTTCAGTTAATTATTTGATTAATAAAGGGTTATTTATTCCTGCCGGTTCGACTTATGGCAAATCGAGCGCCGGTATGGGCGAACAGATGCGCCTGCCTGATCTGACCGATACGTCAGCTTGCTTCAGTTTGGGGCGCGGAGGGTGGCCGATTGCCAGGCTCGCCACCGAAACGGTGCGCGGGTCGTGAAGCCGTGAGGGGAGATGGGAGCGGGGCAGCGGCAAGGCTGGCGGATAAGCGCGACTGCCGGCACGAGGCCGGCAGTCTTAGGGGCGTGGATCGAGTTAGTGCTGAGTGACGAGGGCGCTGTTGTTCGTGCCGTTCTGGGTGATGTAAGCGGCGTTGCCATAGCCGGCCTGGCTGGCGATGGCCTCGTTGCCGAAGCCATGCTGGGTCACCTTGATCAGGTGGTCAGCGCCACTCTGGCTCAGCATGACGTCGTTCAGCGAGCCTTCCTGGCGGACCGTAGCCACGTTGTCGCGACCGTTCTGTTCGATATCGCTGCTGTTAGCCCAACCATAGCTGACACCGACTATTTCGTTATCGGTGCCGTTTTGCACGGCATTCAGCTCGTTGCCAACGCCGTCCTGGTGGAAGTGCAGATCGTTGCCGCGGCCTTGCTGGTCGACGGACGCAACGTTGTAGCTGCCTTCCTGGATGGTCTTGGCGGTCTGGTTGCGGCCGTTCTGATAGACATCGGCTTCGTTGCCAGTCCCGAACTGCTCGGTGGTGGCGGTGTTGTTGCCGCCGAACCAGCCATTGGTCTGCACGATGCTGGAGTCGTTACCGGTGCCGTTCTGCAGTACGAATGCGTTCTGCGCGTTGCCGTTCTGACTCACATCGACGGCGTTGTTGCTGCCGTCGGACAGAACGTACGCCTCGTGCTGCACGCCGGTCTGCGAAACCATGGCGTCGTTGCGCCAGCCGATCTGCTCCACCTCGGCAATGGAACCGCTGCTGGCGAGTTGCGTGACATGCGCGTCGTTGTCGGTGCCCTGCTGATCGATTGTCGCGCGGTCGACCATGCTGGCCGCCTGGGTGATGCTACCGTTGTTCAGATCGCCATTCTGCGTAAGCGTGGCCTGGCTGGCGTAGCTGGCCGATTGGGTGACAAGACCGTAGTTGTCCTTGCCAGTCTGGTTGGTGGTGGTGTTGGTCATCGTCGCTGCGGTCTGGAAGGTTTCGGCGACGTTTTTGATACCGTTCTGGTTTTGCGTGGTGCCGGTCTTGTAGGTACCGGTCTGCTCGACCAGCGCATCGTTGCCCCAGCCGCGCTGGTTCTGCGTCGAGCCGGTCATCGAGGTAGCGTTCTGCTGGGCCTCGGCAACGTTGAAATTGCCAGCCTGGCTCTGCTTGGCAGTTGTTTCGTAGGCGCTGTTCTGTTCGATCATCGCGTTGTTGCCGAAGCCGCTCTGGCCCTGGGTGGCCAGGTTGCCCGAACCGCCGCTTTGCAGCACTTCTGCGACATTGTTGATGCCGTGCTGGTTTTGCTCCGAGGTGTTTTCGGCGGCAAAAGCCTGGGCAGTGGCGACGGTCAGAATGGCTGCTACAAGAGGTTTGAACTTAAACATTTTTGTCACTCCATGGATGTTTTAAGTACAGCGGTATTTCCCTGGGATTAGCGGTACTGGCGAACCACTACCGTCAGACCTTGGCCGCTCTGGCTGACATTGCTGTTATGCCCGCTGCCGGTCTGTTCGATGAGGGCGCGATTGCTCGCGCCCTGCTGTGCGATGGCGGCGCGGTTGTCCGAGCCGTTCTGTTCGATAAGCGCGCCGTTGCCAAAGCCGTTCTGGCTGATCAGCGCGGTGTTGCCCTGACCAATCTGCTCGATAGAGGCGCTGTTGGCGTAGCCGCTCTGGATGATGTACGCCTCGAGTTCCGCACCGGTTTGTACGATGCGCCCGGCCATGTCCTGGCCGGATTGCTGAACGACCGCGAGCGCGCCTTGGGCGCCGAAATGGGGGAGGCTGGGGGAACCGCCGCTGGCGAAGGAAAGTTCGCTGGGCGCAAGATCGGCCGCGACGGCCAGATCTGCGTGGCTGTAGGTAGCCAGCAGCAGAACAGCGGGTAAAAGCAGATCATGCGCAATCCGTTGCGAGCGGGTCATGGCGTCCTGTCCTGATGGGCTCAGATGACGCCATATTTGCCCTGAATCGGGTCGGCGACCATCCATCCAATGATTGAAAGTGCGGTGATCTGGTGCGTGATGGGTAGTGACAGGCGTTGTTCGTCGGTGATCTGCAGAACATCGTTGCCGCATTTGCGTGCATGGACCCGCCTACGGCATTGCCACGAGGCGTGCCGCAAACAGGTCATCGAGACGGGTTTTCGTAGAAGGTAAACCCTCGTCGGCATTGCGCCGACGAGGCGCCTCAGTTCAGTTTGCTCAAATACTTGCTCAGTTCCGGATGCTCGCTGCCGTGGCCCTCGGCGGTCTGCCATAGGCGTCGATCGACACCTTGGGCGATCAGGTGTGCGACGGCGGCCTCAATCGCGGAAAGCACGCAGAGCTGCGCCGGCTCGTTGGTGGTGTAACCCGCCTCGGCTTCGAGCAGTTCCTTGAACTCGATGAACTTGTAGACGTTGGCGCTGCGGCCGACGGAGAAGATCGTCTTGGTGGTCATCACGTTCGACAGCACTCTGCCGCTGCGCACGTCGATGGCTCGCAGGTTCACCGTGACTTGGTCGACGCGGTACTCCTGGGAAAGCCCGATACCGAGGTAACGCGCACCCTGGCCGCCGCTGCGCACGTTGGTCTCGTAGGCGACGATGGCGCCTTCCATGATGATGTTCGCTGCCAGGAGTGATGGCAGCTCGGACTGGATGTTAGGTGCCACATCCGGCTTGGCCTGCGATGCGCGGATGATTTTGCGTTCGGTCAGTACGTTCTGCAGACCTTCGCGCTCGAGCACCACGAACCAGCCGCTGGCCTGCATGGCATCGACCAGCATGCTCGCTGCGCCCTGGGTCACCGCGGTGGAGAACGAGCTGGCTGGTGTCGGCTTGTACTGGCCGGTTTGGTCGCGGAAGCCGTACACGGCAGCCACTAGCGGGCCTTTCGGGCGCGGCAGGGCGAGCAGATCCTGATAGGTCGAAGTACGTGGGGTCAGGGTTGGCGGGTGTTGGTCGGCAGACATGGGCTCGCGTACGGCGCAACCCTGAAGTACAGCCATCATCCCTATGGCTACGAATAGGCTTCTCATGGCCTTTGTTTCTCCTGGGGTCAGTTCTGTCCGACGATGATTTCGGATATTTCGCCGGTGAGGCGGTCTTTAATTTCCACGATCAGCATGCCGGCATCGCCGTTGTAGACGCGCACGACGAAGTCGTCGGTGGTAACCATGCCGGTCTTGCCGTCCTTCACACCGTTGAGCAGGTCGCCGAGCACGCGGGACTCCAGCTGACTGGTGAAGCGATCCAGCGCGGATTGATTGCCCAGCAGCGATGAGCGATCCAGTGCATCCGGGTCCTTCTTCTTGTTCTGCGCCTGGGCGTTGCCCAGCAACCATGCACCGTTGAGGGGGCTGCCGCCGAAGGATGGGTTGACTGGGGTGTACACCAGCTCAGTGGCATGGGCGCCAACGCTGAGCAGCAGGCTGCCTAGCAGCGTGCCAATCGTTCTAGGAATGTGCTGTTTCATAACTCGTCCTTGGCCATGTCAATGTTGTCTTCGAACAGCGCTTCGATCTTGCGCCGGTTGATTTCCTGCACCACGAAATCGGCGGCCTCGTAGGCCGGCTCCTTCATGTCTGCCACGTTGGGCTGCAGGAACCGGCGATACAGTGTCTGGTTCTCGTGCTCCACCCAGACCAAGACGCCCCAGCGGGCTGATGGCCTTTCCTTGATGGCGAGGTTGAAGTCCAGGCCGCTGATGTCGTTCAGGCGCTCGCAGAAGCGCAGGTAGAACTCGTGACCGGAGCGGGAAATCGTGTTGTTGGTGATGAAACCCTGCAGCTCGGCTTCGTCTGCCTGGGCCGTCAGGCCCACCAGCAGCAGAAGCAGCGCGCCGGTGCGTTTCACGACACCGCCTCGCTAACGTGGGCGAGTACCAGCGAGGCGCCCTGGGCACGGTTGCTCGCGCCCAGTTTGCGCAGGGCGTTGTGCACATGGCTCTTTATGGTGTGGATGCTCAGGTGCAGCCTTTCACCGATGGCTGCGTTCGACAGGCCCTGGCCGGCGAGGGCAAGAATCTGTTTTTCGCGCAGCGTCAGTTCGTCGATGACCTGATGCGCGTTGCTGAGCTGGCGGTAACGGCATAGCAGCGTTTCCATTAGCTGCCTGGGCAGCCAGTCACCGCCGGCGAGCATGGCCTGTACCCCACGCACGAAGATGTTGCGTGGGGTCGCGCGGTAGAAAACGCCGCGGATCCACGGATGCGTTTCGACCAGCCGCCGGGCCTGATCCGGGTGCGCGTTGATCAGCGCCATGGGTGCATCGCCGAACTGTCGAAGCAGATGCACGCAGGCGTCACGGTCGAAACTGGCTACATCGAGCAGGATCAATGCCGCGTCGGCCTGCTCGGGTCGCGGTGCGATCATGTGGACGAGGGTGCAGTCGGGGCCATCGTGGAGATGCTGGCGCAGCGTGCTGTGGAGCAGCTTGCTGGCCGAAAGCAGCAGTACACGGGGGGAGTTGGGCTGATAGGCCGGCACGACGTCGTCTTTCATTCGCATGTCCTTTGCTGAATGTTGAAGGGGAGTCCCGGACGCGTGGGCTTAAGCATCCACGCGCAACTGAAAGTAGTTCAGCTTTGCGACAAAAAAAAGTCAAAAGTTGAAATTCGTGTCAGCTTTCCGACGAAGAGGGGCGGGTGATTTTCTACTGGCGCGGCTGCAGTGAAGTTCCTACGCTGATGCGGTTGGCAGATGGAGACCTGCGATGAGCGATCCCTTTTTCTGGATGGTGTTCTTTTCGGCTGCGCTGGCACTCAACCTGTCGCCCGGCCCGGATCTGCTCTACGTGTTTTCCCGAACGCTCAGCGGCGGCCGGCGCATCGGCATCATTTCCGCGTGCGGCGTTTGCAGCGGGGCGCTGGTGCACGTGGTGTTCGCCGCGCTGGGTATCTCGGCGATCCTGGCAACGTCGGCGCTGGCGTTCACTGTGGTCAAGTACGTCGGTGCGGCCTATCTGCTCTACCTGGGCTTCCAGGCGCTGCGCTCGGCCGGTGCCGGCGGAACGCTGATGCCCAAGGCAGTGCCGCAGGCGTCGGCCTGGAAGGCCTATCGACAGGGCGTTCTGGTCGACCTGCTGAACCCCAAGGCGGCGATCTTCTTCATGGCCTTCCTGCCGCAGTTCGTGCGCCCCGAGCACGGCGCCGTACCGCTGCAGCTGCTGGTGCTGGGCGTGCTGGTCGTGGTGGTGGCGATCGTCGTCGAATGTGCGCTGGTGCTGCTGGCCGCGCGGGCGACCACGGCGCTGCGCAGCAATCCCGCGGTGAGCCAATGGCTCGACCGCGCGCTGGGCTCGATCCTCATCGGCCTGGGGATACGTCTGGGCCTGAGCGAGCGCATCTGAGGGAATTGCACGGCCCGGTACGGTTCTCAACAGGGGAAGGTTGCCGATCGGCAATCCACGACGGGAGCTGCGTATGTCAAATCAGAGCAAGCACACCTGCGCGACGCTGATCCCCTGCCTGCGCTATCGCGATGTCGCCGCCGCCATCGATTGGCTGGGCCAGGCCTTCGGCTTCGAATGCCAACGCCAGTATCGCGATGAGCAGGTGGGCATCACCCACGCGCAGCTGGCCTTCGGCAACGGCATGGTGATGGTGGCACCGGTGATCGATTCCGAATATGGACGGCTGCTGCGGCAGCCGGACGAGATCGGCGGTGCTTCTACCCAGGGCCTCTACGTGATCGTCAACAGCGCCGATGCGCTTTATGCCCAGGCCAAGGCCGCCGGCGCGGAAATCGTCATCGAGCTTAAGGACGAGGATTACGGCGGTCGCGGTTTCAGCTGCCGCGACCCGGAAGGGCATCTGTGGAGCTTCGGCACCTACGACCCCTGGGCGGACGAAGCGGCCGGCACCGTGGCGCAGGCCTGAAGCCGAACGGCCGCTGCGCCGACCATCGGCGGGAATGATCGTCCCGCCGCGGTTGTCAGCTTAGCTACAGACGACTGCGGAGGGAGGAATGACGATGGCCCATGCAAATCTCCACGGCGCCCTGGTGGTGCTGACCGGCGCCTCCAGTGGCATCGGTCGCGCCGCGGCCCAGGCGTTCGCACGGCAGGGCGCGCGCCTGGTGCTGGCGGCGCGTGATGCCGAAGCTCTGGCGGAAACCGCCGACGAGTGTCGCGCGCTCGGTGGCGAAGTGCTGGTGGTGCCCACCGACGTCACCCATAGCGATGAAGTGGAAGCCCTGGCCAGCGCGGCGGCGGAGTTCGGACAAGGGCGCATCGACGTCTGGATCAACAATGCCGGCATCGGTGCGGTCGGTGCCTTCGATGAGACGCCGCTCGATGCCCACGAGCAGGTGGTGCAGACCGATCTGCTCGGCTATCTGCGCGGCGCCCATGTGGTCCTGCCGTATTTCAAGCAGCAAAAGAGCGGAGTGCTGATCAATACGCTGTCGGTCGGCAGCTGGGTAGCGCAGCCGTTCGCGGCAGCCTATTCGGCCAGCAAGTTCGGCCTGCGCGGCCTGTCCCAGGCGCTGCGCGGCGAACTGGGCGCCTGGCCGGGGATTCACATCTGCGATGTGTATCCCGGCATCGTCGATACCCCCGGCTTTCGCGACGGCGGCAACTACGCCGGGCGCTCGTTGCAGCCGCCACCACCGCTGCTCGATCCGCGTCAGGTGGCCGACGCCATGGTCAGTCTGGCCCTGCATCCGCGTCACACCACGTCGGTCGGGGCGACTGCCACAGTGCTGCGCCTGGCGCACTTCCTCACCCCGGGCTTCGATCGTATCAATGGACTGCTGACCGGTTTCGCACTTGGCCGCGCGCAGCGAGTGGCGCCTTCGTCAGGCAACCTCTTTCATCCGCCGCTGGGCCAGCGGCGCATCGATGGCGGCTGGCGCTCGTCGCCGGATGATGACAAGCGCTGGCTGTTGATCGGTGGAGTGGCTGCCGGATTGATCGGCCTTGGTATGTGCCTGGCGCGGCGGCGCTGAGCGGCTGTCAGCGCACCTTCGGCGCGGCGCTGACGCCTTCGAGCGTGGCGAAGGAGGTGTCCTTGGCGGTAAGCAGGAAGTCGCGCATGAAGGGTGAATCGAGCATGTCGGCGCGGATGCCCGCGTAAAGCGTGGCGAACAGCCCCTTGTCGCCCAGTCGTTTGGCGGTGACGTAGCCCCGCGAGCTGTACTCGTGCAGCGCCCAGTTCGGCAGCGAACAGACGCCGCGTCCCGAGGCCACCAGCTGCATCATCATCACCGTGAGTTCCGAGGTGCGTACCTGCGCCGGTTCGATATCGGCCGGTTCGAGGAAGCGGGTGAAGATATCCAGGCGGTCACGTTCGATGGGGTAGGTGATCAGCGTTTCGCTGGCCAGGTCTTCCGGCCGGATGTACGGCCGCGTGGCCAGTGCATGCTGGTTCGCCACAGCCAGCAGCGCCTCATAGGTGAATAGTGGCACGTAGGTGATGCCGGGCAGCTCCAGCGGATCGGAGGTGACCACCAGATCCAGATCGCCACGCGCCAGGGCCGGCAGCGGGGCGAAGGAGAAGCCCGAAGCCAGATCCAGCTCGACTTCGGGCCAGGCAT
>Ga0189292_10141_pt1 | contig 35435 bp, 29 predicted proteins | sample UW1oraminimetaG_FD_130317 | JGI IMG/M metagenome (GOLD analysis project Ga0189292, IMG submission 130317) | Marine microbial communities from the Costa Rica Dome - UW179A-orange mini metaG | ecosystem: Environmental > Aquatic > Marine > Oceanic > Photic zone | place: Costa Rica: the Eastern...
AGCTTCGCCCCGAGGTCGGGCCTCCTACAAAAGCAGAATGTGCACACCGCCCGTAGGAGGCGCGCCCCCGCGGCAAATTCAGACTGCAAGCCTGCCCAAAAGCCAAAAGCTTCGCACCGAGGTCGGGCCTCCTACAAAAGCAGAATGTGCACACCGCCCGTAGGAGGCGCGCCCTCGCGGCGAAAGCAGGCTGCAAGCTTGCCCACGCCAGCCCGAACGCTCAATCCAGCGGCAACTCCGTGGTCCGCTTCACCTCGCTCATGGCGATATGCGAGTGCGCCTCCTGAACGTGGGGGCGCTGCAGGAGTTGGTCACGCAGGAAGCGTTCGTAACTGTCGATATCGCGCGCCACCACCTTGAGCAGGTAATCCGACTCGCCGGCCATGGTGTGGCACTCCAGCACCTCGGGGTAACCCACCACCGCCCGCTCGAACTCGTCGAGGTTGCTGCGGCCGTGGGCCGAGAGCTTGATGTTGACGAACACCGTCATGTTCAGCCCGAGTTTCTTCGGGTTGAGCAGGGCGACCTTGCGCTCGATCAGCCCTTCCTCCTGCATGCGATGGATGCGTCGCCAGCAGGGTGATTGCGACAGTTCGACCTTTTCGGCGATTTCCGCGGCGGAGAGGTCGGCGTTGTGTTGCAGCAGCAGGAGGATCTTTCGATCGATGCTGCTCAGTGGCGAAGTCTGCATGGTCGTGCCTGTTTTCTTGTTGTTAGCGAATGGGTCATGCACAGAAGCGCTGTTCTACCGCAAAAGTAGAAAGAAAATCTCTCTCCGTCACGGCCAGACTGTTAATCGACACGCGACGGTGGGGTGATCCCCTGCCGATTGCCGGCGTGGAGAAACAACCGTGCGGTTTCTCCATGACTGCGTCAGGCGGGTAGCGAACAACGCTGCCCTGACTCCGATAACAACAAATTAGGAGCGCCCCATGTCTCTGGCCGAGATCCGTCTGGACGACAAGTACCGGCTTGCTACCGGTCATCTGTACCTCACCGGCACCCAGGCGCTGACCCGCTTGCCGATGCTGCAGCATCAGCGTGATCAGGCCCGTGGTTTGAATACCGGTGGCTTCATCTCCGGCTATCGCGGCTCGCCATTGGGCGGGCTGGACAAGAGCCTCTGGGAAGCCCGCGACTACCTCAAGCAACACGCCATCCACTTCCAGCCGGGCGTCAACGAAGAGTTGGCCGCCACCGCGGTGTGGGGCAGCCAGCAGACCAACCTGTTCCCCGGCGCCAAGTACGACGGCGTGTTCGCCATGTGGTACGGCAAGGGGCCGGGCGTCGACCGTGCCGGCGACGTGTTCAAGCATGCGAATGCGGCGGGTGTGTCGCCCAAGGGCGGCGTGCTGTTGCTGGCGGGTGACGACCACGGCTGCAAATCCTCGACGCTGCCGCACCAGAGCGAGCATGCCTTCATCGCCGCCTCGATTCCGGTGCTGAACCCGGCCAACGTTCAGGAAATCCTCGACTACGGCATCATCGGCTGGGAGCTGTCGCGCTACTCCGGCTGCTGGGTGGCGCTGAAGACCATCGCCGAGAACGTCGATTCTTCCGCCGTGGTGGAAGTCGATCCGCTGCGCGTGCAGACGCGCATCCCGGAAGATTTCGAGCTGCCCGAGGACGGCGTGCACATCCGCTGGCCGGACCCGCCGCTGGTTCAGGAAAAGCGCCTCAACCTGTACAAGATCTACGCCGCTCGCGCCTTTGCCCGGGCCAACAACCTGAACCAGGTGATGCTCGATTCGCCGAATCCGCGGCTTGGCATCATCACCACCGGCAAGTCCTATCTCGACGTGCGTCAGGCGCTGGACGACCTGGGCCTGGACGAAGCGCTGTGCGCCTCGGTCGGCCTGCGCGTGCTCAAGGTCGGCATGAGCTGGCCGCTGGAGCCGGTCTCGGTGCACGAGTTCGCCCAAGGGCTGGACGAGATTCTGGTAGTCGAGGAAAAGCGCAGCATCATCGAGGACCAGCTCACCGGGCAACTCTACAACTGGCCTGTCAGCAAGCGTCCGCGAGTGGTTGGCGAGTTCGACGAGCAGGGCAATTCATTGCTGCCGAACCTCTCCGAACTGACCCCGGCGATGATCGCCCGGGTGATCGCCAAGCGCCTCGCGCCGATCTACACCAGCGACAGCATCCAGGCGCGTTTGGCCTTCCTGGCTGCCAAGGAAAAGGCCCTGGCCGCGCGCAGCTACAGCACCGTGCGCACGCCGCACTACTGCTCCGGCTGCCCGCACAACACCTCCACCAAGGTGCCCGAAGGCAGCCGCGCCTCGGCCGGTATCGGCTGTCACTACATGGTGCAGTGGATGGACCGGCGCACCGAGACCTTCACCCAGATGGGCGGCGAGGGCGTCAACTGGATCGGCCAGGCGCCGTTCACCGACACCCCGCACATGTTCCAGAACCTGGGTGACGGCACCTATTTCCACTCCGGCAGCCTGGCGGTGCGCGCCGCCGTCGCGGCGGGCGTAAACGTCACCTACAAGATTCTCTACAACGATGCCGTGGCCATGACGGGCGGCCAGCCCATCGACGGCGAGCTGCGCGTCGACCAGCTCAGCCGGCAGATCTTTCATGAGGGCGTCAAGCGCATTGCTCTGGTCAGCGACGAGCCGGACAAGTACCCGACTCGCGATACCTTCGCGCCGATCACCAGCTTCCATCACCGCCGCGAACTGGATGCCGTGCAGCGTGAGCTGCGCGAATTCAAGGGCGTTTCGGTGATCATCTACGACCAGACCTGTGCCACCGAGAAGCGTCGTCGGCGCAAGCGCGGCAAGCTGGAAGACCCGGCCAAGCGCGTGTTCATCAATCCCGCCGTGTGCGAGGGTTGCGGCGACTGCGGCGAGAAGTCCAACTGCCTGTCGGTGCTGCCGAAGGAAACCGAGCTGGGCCGCAAGCGCGAGATCGACCAGAACGCCTGCAACAAGGACTACTCCTGCGTCGAGGGCTTCTGCCCGAGTTTCGTCACCGTGCATGGCGGCGGGCTACGCAAGCCCGAAGCCGTGGCTGGCGGTATCGAGGCGGCGACCTCGCCCGAGCCGCAGCATCCGTCGCTGGAGCGGCCATGGAATGTGCTGATCCCCGGCGTCGGCGGCAGCGGCGTGACCACCCTCGGCGCGCTGCTCGGCATGGCCGCGCACCTGGAAGGCAAGGGCTGCACCGTGCTCGACCAGGCCGGACTGGCGCAGAAATTCGGCCCGGTGACCACTCACGTGCGCATCGCCGCTAAGCAGAGCGACATCTACGCGGTGCGTATCGCCGCCGGTGAAGCCGACCTGCTGCTGGGCTGCGACCTGATCGTCGCGGCGGGCGATGAATCGCTGACCCGCCTCAACGAGCAGATCAGCAATGCCGTGGTGAACAGCCACGAGTCCGCCACCGCCGAGTTCACTCGCAACCCGGACGCCCAGGTGCCCGGCGCGGCCATGCGCCAGGCCATCAGCGCGGCGGTCGGTGCCGACAAGACCCACTTCGTCGATGCCACCCGCCTGGCCACGCGGCTCTTGGGCGACAGCATCGCCACCAACCTGTTCCTGCTCGGCTTTGCCTATCAGCAGGGGCTGCTGCCGATCAGCGCCGAGGCCATCGAGAAGGCCATCGAACTCAATGGCGTTGCCGCCAAGCTGAATCTGCAGGCCTTCCGTTGGGGCCGCCGTGCTGTGCTAGAGCGTGAAGCAGTCGAACAGCTGGCACGTCCGGCCGAAATAGCGGAGCCGATCTGCAAGACCCTGGAAGAGATCGTCGAGTGGCGCGTGGATTTCCTTACCCGCTACCAGAACGCCGGGCTGGCGCGCCGCTATCGCCAGCTGGTCGAGCGCGTGCGCGATGCCGATAGCGCGGACGATCTGGCGCTGTCCAAGGCCGTCGCCCGCTACTACTTCAAGCTCCTGGCCTACAAGGATGAGTACGAGGTAGCGCGCCTCTACAGTGAGCCGGAATTCCGCCAGCAGCTCGAGGCGCAGTTCGAGGGCGACTACCGGCTGCAGTTCCACCTCGCCCCGGCCTGGCTGGCCAAGCGTGACCCCGTCACCGGCGAGCCGCGCAAGCGCGAGCTGGGGCCGTGGGTGCTGAACCTGTTCGGCGTGCTGGCCAAGTTCCGCTTCCTGCGCGGCACGCCGCTCGATCCGTTCGGCTATGGCCACGATCGCCGCGTCGAGCGCCAGCTGATCACGGAGTACGAGAAGACCGTGGACGAGCTGCTGGCCCAGCTCAAGCCGACCAACTACCGCACCGCCGTGGCCATCGCCGCGCTGCCGGAACAGATCCGCGGCTACGGCCCGGTGAAGGAGCGCTCTATCGCCAAGGCCCGCCAGCAGGAGAAGTTGCTCCGCGAGCAGCTGACCAGGGGCGACGAGGTGCAGAGCGTGCGGCTGTTCCAGCCGGCGGCGTGATGATGCGTCCGCTGCTGGTTTGGCCTCGGGCAGGCCTGCGGCCTGCAATCGCCGCGGGGGCGCGCCTCCCAAAGGCTTCGGTATGTGCCGGCCACTTTTGTGAGAGGCCCTCCCTCGCAGTCGCCGCAAGGGAGGGCTTCCTACAGGGCTCGGTGTGCACCGGCCGCTTTTGTGGGAGGCCCGCCCTCGGGGCGATGCTTTTCAGCCAGAACCGTTTTCAGACGGGCCCGACAGCAGGGCCCGAATCCAATAACAATGAAAGAGGTAATCCTAATGTCCGTCTTCGCTAACCCCGACTTCGACCGCCACGAACAGGTGGTTTTCTGCCATGACCAGGCGTCGGGCCTGAAAGCCATCATCGCCATCCACGACACGCGCCTCGGTCCGGCGTTGGGTGGCTGCCGGATGTTTCCCTACGCCAATGACGACGACGCCCTGCGCGATGTGCTGCGGCTGTCGCGCGGGATGACGCTGAAATCCTCGCTGGCCGGGCTCAAGCTCGGCGGCGGCAAGGCGGTGATCATCGGCGACCCGCATACCGGCAAGAGCCAGGCGCTGCTGCATGCCATGGGCGATTTCGTCGACAGCCTCGGCGGGCGCTACGTCACCGCGGCCGACTCCGGCACCGGCGACGCCGAAATGCAGGCCTTCGCCCAGCGCACCCGCCATGTGGTCGGCGCCACACCGCGCACCCTGCTCGACGGCAGTGTCGCCAGTGGCGATCCGTCGCCGTCTACTGCCTACGGCGTGTTCGTCGGCCTCAAGGAAGCGGTGCGCCAGCGCCTCGGGCGCGATGATCTGACCGGTCTGAAAGTGGCGATCCAGGGCGTCGGCCATGTCGGCCTGGGGCTGGCGCGGCACCTGAAAGCGGCCGGCGCCGAACTGTGGGTGGCGGACATCTTCGATGCCAACGTCAAGCAGGCGATGGACGAGCTGGGAGCCAACGTGGTGCGCCCGCAGGACATCTACGGCCTGGACGTGGACGTTTTCGCGCCCTGCGCCATGGGCGGCATCCTCAACGAGCAGACCCTGGAAGTGCTGCGTGCCCCGGTGATCGCCGGTGCGGCCAACAACCAGCTGGCCAGCGCCGAGATCGGCGTCGAACTGCAGCGGCGCAACCAGCTCTACGCGCCGGACTACGCAATCAACGCCGGCGGCATCATCGACGTCTACTACCAGCGCAACGGCGGCAGCGCCGCACAGATCGATGCCCATGTGAACGCCATCGCCGGCACGCTGCGCGAGATTTTCGAGCGGGCCGCCGCCAGCGGCGAATGCACCTCGGTGATCGCCGACCGCCTGGCACTCGAGCGTTTGCAGGCCGGCGGCGCGCCTCAGGTCGCGACGCTGCAGCGGCAGGTTTCATGACGGCACATGGCCGGTCGCCCGAGCGCGCCGGCCTTCGCTGAGCGCGGCGGCGGGCTCTGATCGCCAGCGCCGTGCCCGCTCCGTTCGTTCGCACCATCCCTGACAAAAACAACAAGCAGGAATCCGCAATGACCGATAAAACCAGCCTCGCGGCCGGCACCTTCGCCGGCGCACGCGCACGCATCCAGGACAATGCCAGCCGAGGCCTGTGGTCCTCCCGCTGGGTGTTCTTCCTCGCCGCCACCGGCTCCGCGGTGGGCCTGGGCAATATCTGGAAATTCCCCTACGTGACCGGGCAGAACGGCGGCGGCGCCTTCGTGCTGGTCTATCTCGCCTGCATCCTGTTGATCGGCATTCCGCTGCTGATGGCCGAGGTGATGATCGGCCGCCGTGGTCGGGCGAACCCTGATGGCGCCGTGGCGCGGTTGGCGCGCGAGGCCGGGGCCAGTTCGCGCTGGCGGGTGGTGGGCTGGCTCGGAGGGCTGACCGGCTTTCTCATCCTGAGTTTCTATCTGGTGGTGGCCGGCTGGGCGCTGGCCTATGTGCCGGCGACGTTCAGCGGCGGCTTCACCGGGGTCAGCGGGGAGGCCAGTGGTGCGCTGTTCGGCGCGCTGCTGGCGGACCCGCTGCGCCTGGTGGTCTGTGCCACGCTGGTGCTGGCGGCGACCATGCTGATCGTCGGCTTCGGCGTGCGCGGCGGGCTGGAGCGATCGCTGCGCTTTCTGATGCCCGGGCTGTTCGTGCTGATGCTGGTGCTGGTGGTCTACGCCGCCATCGAAGGCGAGTTCGCCCAGGCGCTGCAGTTTCTTTTCGTGCCGGACTTTTCCGCGCTGACCGCGCAGAGCGTGCTGGTCGCCCTCGGCCATGCCTTCTTCACCCTGAGCCTGGGCTGCGGCGCGATGATGGTCTACGGCTCCTATCTGCCGGAAGGTACCTCGATCGCCAAGACCTCGATTCTGGTGGCACTGGCCGATACCGCGGTGGCGCTGCTGGCCGGCCTGGCGATCTTCCCGCTGGTGTTCGGCAACGCGCTGGAGCCGGGGGCCGGGCCGGGGTTGATCTTCGTCACGCTGCCGATCGCCTTCGGCCAGATGCCGCTGGGGCAGGTCGTCGGCGGGTTGTTCTTCGTGATGCTGGTGATCGCCGCGCTGACTTCGGCCATTTCGCTCTCGGAGCCGAGCATCGCCTGGCTCACCGAGCGCTTTCGCATCAGCCGGACCAAGGCCGTGCTGGGCAGCGGCCTGGTGCTCTGGCTGCTGAGCCTGGGCAGCGTGTTCTCGTTCAACCACTGGGCGGACTACCAGCTGTTCGGCAAGACCTTCTTCGACACCCTGGACTACCTCACCACCAATTGGCTGATGCCGCTGGGCGGGCTGGGCACGGTGCTGTTCACCGGCTGGGTGCTGCAGCGTCACGTGGTCAGCGAGGCCATCGGCATTCGCAACGCCGGGCTGTTCCAGGCCTGGTGGAAGCTGCTGCGCTACGGCACGCCGGTGGCCATCGTGCTGGTATTCCTCAATCTGCTCGGGCTGATCTAGCGCGACCACGGTCGTCCGTGCAGAACGCGCCGGTGGGCTGAAGCCCATCCCGCAAGCATGCTGCGGGCTTCTCAGGAAGCCCTTTTGGTGGGCTCAGGTCCATCCATCGAGGCCGACGCCGGCCTTGGTGGGTGGGCTTCAGCCCACCTTTTTTATGCGCGACGCCATTGCGCCAGATGACATGTGCGGCAGCTTGTCGCACCAGGCTGTCAGCTTTTCGTTACGCCTGGCAAGCCGCCGAGCCAGGCTTTTCAGCGAAAAACGCACTGTAAGGAAAACCTGACAGCGGGGATGGCGCCAGCCGCTTTCCGTGCCCGTAAACAGCATTGTTCGCCGCCTTGGCCTGGGGTGTGATGGGGCCAGCCAAGCCGTGCAACGGCAGTCCTCACAACAATAATCAGGAGGCGATATGAACGCCGTGAACAAGATCGAACAGCACAACCCCATCGGCACCGACGGCTTCGAGTTCGTCGAATTCACCGCGCCGAATGCAGAGGGCATCGAGCAGCTGCGCACGCTGTTCACCCAGATGGGCTTTACCGAAACCGCCAAGCATCGCTCCAAGGAGGTCTGGCTGTTCCAGCAGCACGACATCAATATCGTGCTCAACGGCAGCCCCACCGGGCATGTGCGCGAGTTCGGCGAGAAGCACGGCCCGAGCGCCTGCGCCATGGCCTTCCGGGTGAAGAACGCCGCGCAGGCCGCTGCCTACGTCGAATCCCAGGGCGCCAAGCTGGTCGGCAGCCACGCCAACTTCGGCGAGCTGAACATCCCCTGCGTCGAAGGCATCGGCGGCTCGCTGCTGTATCTCGTCGACCGCTATGGCGACAAGAGCATCTACGACGTCGACTTCGAATACATCGAAGGGCGCACGCCGAACGACAATGCCGTCGGTCTGATGTGTATCGATCACCTGACCCACAACGTCAAGCGCGGGCAGATGGATGTCTGGTCCGGTTTCTACGAGCGCATCGCCAACTTCCGCGAGATTCGCTACTTCGACATCGAAGGCAAGCTGACCGGTCTGTTCTCCCGTGCCATGACCGCGCCCTGCGGCAAGATCCGCATCCCGATCAACGAGTCGGCCGACGACAAATCGCAGATCGAGGAATTCATCCGCGAGTACCACGGCGAGGGCATCCAGCACATCGCGCTGTCCACCGACGACATCTACGAGACCGTGCGCCGCCTGCGTGCCAACGGCGTGGATTTCATGACAACCCCCGCGACCTACTACGAGAAGGTCGATACCCGCGTCGCTGGCCATGGCGAGCCAACCGATGTGCTGCGCGAGCTGAACCTGCTGATCGACGGCGCGCCGGGGGACGACGGCATCCTCCTGCAGATCTTCACCAACACGGTGATCGGCCCGATCTTCTTCGAGATCATCCAGCGCAAGGGCAACCAGGGCTTCGGCGAAGGCAACTTCAAGGCGCTGTTCGAATCCATCGAGGAAGACCAGCTGCGCCGCGGCGTGATCAAGGCGGACGAGTAAGTCCGGCGCCGAGGTGGGGTTGCGTAGGGTGGATGTCGCGAAGCACATCCACGCGTTTCGGTAGGCCGACATGAACGCGTGGCCGACACAGACGCGTGGAAGATGCTTCGCAGTCTTCCACCCTACGCATCGGCAACCACCGCAGCGCCATTCAGATCACGCGGTATCACGAAGGAGAGGCACATGAGCCGCAAATGGATCAGTTTCCCCATCCGCGAGGGTGAAAGTTCGCGTCAGGCGCACTGCGATTTTCCGCAGGGCACCTACGAGCGCGAAATGGGCCGCGAAGGCTTCTTCGGCCCGGCTTCGCACCTGCATCACAAGCATCCGCCGACCGGCTGGATCGACTGGGAAGGCCCGCTGCGCCCGCATGCCTTCAACTTCAACCACATCCCCAGCGAAGGCGACTGCCCGCTGCAGGCGCCGTTGGCGCTGCACAACGCCGACGTCAAGCTGCGCCTGTGGAAGACCAACGGCGCCATGCGCCACCTGGTGCGCAACGGCGACGGTGACGAACTGCTGTTCATCCACGAGGGCGCCGGGCATTTCTATTGCGACTTCGGCCACCTGGAGTTTCGTGACGGCGACTACCTGATGATCCCGCGCGGCACCGCCTGGCGCATCGAGGCGACGCAACCGGTGTTCATGCTGCTGATCGAGAACACCGACGGCGCCTACCAGCTGCCGGAAAAAGGCCTGGTCGGCCCGCACGCCATCTTTGACGCCGCGGTGCTCGACCATCCGCGGCTGGACGACGCCTTTCGCGCGCAGCAGGACGAGAACCCCTGGCAGATCCGCATCAAGCGGCGAGACCAGATCACCACCGTGACCTACCCGTACAACCCGCTGGACGTGGTCGGCTGGCACGGCGACAACACCGTGGTACGGCTCAACTGGCGCGACATCCGCCCGCTGATGAGCCATCGCTATCACCTGCCGCCGTCGGCGCACACCACCTTCGTCGCCAACGGTTTCGTGGTCTGCACCTTCACGCCGCGGCCGGTGGAATCCGATCCGGGTGCGCTGAAGGTGCCGTTCTTCCACAACAACGACGACTACGACGAAGTGCTGTTCTACCACCGCGGCAACTTCTTCAGCCGCGACAACATCGAGCAGGGCATGGTGACCTTCCACCCCTGCGGCTTCCCCCACGGGCCGCACCCGAAGGCACTGAAGAAGGCCAGCACCGACCCGGCAACCTTTGCCGACGAGGTGGCGGTGATGATCGACACCCGCCGCGCGCTGGAAGTCGGCGAAGCCGCCGCAGCCGTCGATGTCCCCGAATACGTCAACTCCTGGCGTGCGCCGGGCAAGGAATCCTGATGAAACTCGCAACCCTCAACCAGGGCCGCGACGGCGTGCTCGTCGTCGTTTCCCGTGATCTCGCCCAGGCGGTGAAAGTGCCGCAGATCGCCGCCACGCTGCAGGCCGCGCTGGATGACTGGAACTACTGCAAGCCGAAGCTGGAAGCGGTCTACCAGCGCCTCAACGACGGGCTGGAGGAGGCCGCATTCGCCTTCGACCAGACCGCCTGCCACAGCCCGCTGCCGCGCGCTTATCACTGGGCCGATGGCAGCGCCTACGTCAATCACGTCGAGCTGGTGCGCAAGGCGCGTGGCGCCGAGATGCCGGAGTCCTTCTGGCACGATCCGCTGATGTACCAGGGCGGCGCCGATGCCTTTATCCCGCCGCACAGCCCGATCCGCCTAGCCGACGAGGCCTGGGGCATCGATCTGGAAGGCGAGCTGGCAGTGATCACCAGCGACGTGCCCATGGGTGCGACGCCGGCCGAGGCGGCCGCGCACATCCAGCTGCTGATGCTGGTCAACGACGTGTCGCTGCGCAACCTGATCCCCGGCGAGCTGGCCAAGGGCTTCGGCTTCTACCAGAGCAAGCCGTCGTCGAGCTTTTCGCCGGTGGCGGTGACGCCGGGCGAGCTGGGCGAAACCTGGCGCGACGGCAAGGTGCATCGGCCTTTGGTTTCGCACATCAACGGCGAGCTGTTCGGCCAGCCGGATGCCGGCACCGACATGACCTTCAACTTCCCGACCCTGGTCGCCCATGCCGCGCGCACCCGTCCACTGGGCGCCGGCACCATCATCGGCTCGGGCACGGTGTCGAACTACGACCGCAGCGCTGGCTCGTCCTGCCTGGCCGAGAAGCGCATGCTCGAAGTGGTCGAGCACGGTGAAGCGAAAACGCCATTCCTCAAGTTTGGCGACCGGGTGCGCATCGAGATGTTCGACGCCAACGGGCAGAGCATCTTTGGTGCCATCGATCAGCAGGTCGAGCGCTATGAGCACTGAGCTGACGCTCTACGGCTACTGGCGCTCCAGCGCTGCCTATCGGGTGCGCATCGCGCTGAACCTCAAGGGGCTGGCTTATCGGCAGGTGCCGGTGCATCTGGTCAAGGATGGCGGCCAGCAGCGTGCGGCTGATTACCGCACGCTCAACCCACAGCAACTGGTGCCGCTGCTGGTGGACGAGGCCAACGGTGGAGCGCGCATCAGCCAGTCACTGGCGATCCTGGAGTACCTCGAAGAGGTGTTCCCGGTGCCGGCATTGCTGCCGGCCGATCCGGTCGAGCGTGCCCAGGTGCGCTCCCTGGCCATGCACATCGCCTGCGAGATCCATCCGCTGAACAACCTGCGCGTGCTGCAGTACCTCAGCGCCGAACTGGGGGTCGACGACGAGGCGAAGAACGCGTGGTGCCGGCACTGGGTCAGCCAGGGGCTGGAGGCTGTGGAACAGGGGCTGGAAACCTTTGGTGACAAGCTTTCCCTGAACGACCGGCCAGGTTATCTGGAGGCATGTCTGGTGCCGCAGGTATACAATGCGCGCCGTTTTGCCTGTGACCTCGCGGCGTATCCACGCATTCTCGAGATCGTCGCACGCTGCGAGACGCTTCCGGCCTTCCAGCAGGCCGTGCCGGAGGTGCAGCCCGACGCTCAATGAACGACTGAATCCGCCTTGCACGCTGCTGCGCCTGAGCGCGGCGGTTCCGATCCCGTCACAGATAACAACAAACAGGTGACGTATGACTCGTGAAAAACCGAAGAACCTCTGGCTGTCGCGCTGGGGCTTCATCCTCGCGGCAACAGGCTCCGCCGTAGGGCTGGGCAACATCTGGAAATTCCCCTACATCACCGGCGAGTTCGGCGGTGGTGCGTTCGTATTGATGTACCTGCTGTGCATCCTGGCCATCGGCGTGCCGGTGATGATGTGCGAGATCGCCCTCGGCCGCCGCGGCCGTGGCAGCCCCATCGACGCCGTCGGCCGGGTAGTTCGCGAGAACAATGGCAACCCGCTGTGGAAGGGGGTCGGCGTGATGTCCATGACGGCCGGCTTTTTGATCCTCTGCTTCTATGTGGTCGTGGCTGGATGGGCATTCGCCTACACGGTGAAGATGCTCGATGGCTCACTGGCTGCTACCAGCGTCGAGGCGCTTGGCGGCGTGTTCGAGGCGCACAACGCCAACCCCTGGCAGCTCGGCGGCTGGAGCCTGTTGGTGGCGCTACTGACGCTATGGATCGTCGCCAAGGGCGTGCAGAAGGGCATCGAGAATGCGGTGCGCTGGATGATGCCGGGCCTCGCCGTGATGCTGCTGATCCTGGTGGGCTACGCCTACACCAGCGGAGGTTTCGATCAGGGCTTTGCCTTCCTCTTCAGCTTCGACACCTCGAAGATCACCGGTGAAGCGCTACTGGCCGCCCTTGGCCATGCGTTCTTCACCCTGAGTCTGGCGGCTGGCGCGATCCTTACTTACGGCTCGTATATCCCGGACGACCAGTCTATCGCCCGCACCACCTTCATGGTCGCGCTCGCCGACACTTGCGTCGCACTGATGGCTGGGCTGGCAATCTTCCCGATCATCTTCGCCAACGGCATGGACCCGACTGCCGGCCCGGGCCTGATCTTCATGAGCCTGCCGCTGGCCTTCCAGCAAATGCCGTTCGGTACGGCCTTTGGCGTGCTGTTCTTTGCCATGGTGTCGATCGCGGCGCTGACCTCGGCGATCTCGATGATCGAAGCCACCGTTGCCTACCTAAACGAGAAATATGGTATCTCGCGCCTGAAAGCGGCGATGGTTTCGGGCTCCGTACTGCTGGTGATCAGCATGCTGGCGATGCTCTCGTTCAACGTGCTGTCCGGCTGGACGCCAATGGGCAAGAACTTCTTCGACTGGCTGGATTACCTGACTTCGCGCTGGATGATGCCGCTGGGCGGGATTTTCACCGTGCTGCTGGCTGGCTACGCGCTGCGCAGCGAGATCATGCGTGACGAGCTGAACCTTCCGCCGCTGGGCTACGCGCTGTGGCTGTTCATGGTGCGTTACGTCTGCCCGGTGCTGATCCTGATGGTGTTCCTGCATGCCCTCGGCTGGTTGGGCTTCGACCCGCTGCAGCGCTGGTACTGGATCGCCGGCGCCATCGGAGTGCTGACCGTGCTCGGTGAACTGCTGCGCCCGCGGGTGATGCCGGCCCTGGCCGGGCGTTGAAAGGTCGAGCGCGGCGCCCAAAAAGGCGCCGCGCTCGCTGGTCGGAAATGCGATCCCCCGCTTGATCGCCATCATCTGACCGTAAAGTTCTGCTGGACGTGGCCGACAATTTAGGGTGACAGCCAGGGAGGCGCACGGAACAGGGATGCTCGCTTGCCCGAACCGATCCGGACACGCGGCCATGCCCAATAGCCTCAAGTTCAGCCACAAGATTCTTCTGGCCGCATCCCTGATCGTGATCGCGACCTTCTCGTTGTTCACCCTGTTCAACGACTACCTACAACGTAACGCCATCCGCGCCAACCTCGAGAGCTATCTCGATGAAATGGGCGAGGTGACGGCGCACAACATCCAGAACTGGCTCTCCGGCCGTATCCTGTTGGTGGAAAGCGTTGCACAGAACATCGGCAGTGACAGCGCCGAAGCGCGAGTGGCTACGCTGCTCGAGCAAAGGGCGCTAGCTGAGACGTTCATGTTCAGCTACCTCGGGGGGCAAGATGGCAGTTTCCTCATGCGTCCCGCCGAGGAGATGCCAGCCGACTACGATCCACGCTCGCGCCCCTGGTACAAGGACGCCATTGCGGCGGGCGGTTCGACGCTGACCGAACCCTATGTGGATGCGGCGAGCGGCGAGCTGATCATCTCCATCGCCACCCCCGCCGTGCAGCGAGGACAGAATCTCGGCGTCGTCGGTGGTGACCTGGGGCTGAAGGTGCTGGTGGAAATCATCAACGCGCTCGACTTCGACGGCATGGGCTACGCTTTTCTGGTCAGCGGTGACGGCAAGGTGCTGGTTCACCCGGACAGCCAACGAGTGATGCAATCGCTGCGCGACATCTACCCACAGAACACGCCATCGCTCGATAGCCGCTATGTCGAAGTGCAGCGTGACGATTCCAACCGCATCCTCAGCTTCAGCCCGGTCAAGGGGTTGCCGTCGGTGCAGTGGTATGTCGGCATATCGCTGGACCGTGACAAGGCGTATGCCAGCCTCACCAGTTTCCGCACATCGGCGGTGTTCGCAGCGTTGATTGCCGTGGTGGTGGTCATGCTGCTGCTGGGCATGCTGATTCGTGTACTGATGCGTCCGCTTACCGACATGGGCCGTGCGATGGCCAACATCGCCGAAGGCGAGGGCGACCTGACCCGGCGCCTCGCGGTGCAGTCGAAAGACGAGTTCGGCGAATTGGCCTCGGCTTTCAACCGCTTCGTCGAGCGTATCCATACGTCTATCCGCGAGGTGTCCTCTACCACGCAGCAGGTCAACGAAGTGGCAGCCCGCGTACTGGCGGCGTCCAACTCGTCGATGGCCAACTCCGATGAGCAGGCCAGTCGCACCAACAGCGTCGCTGCTGCGATCAACGAGCTTGGCGCGGCGGCGCAGGAGATCGCCCGTAATGCTGCGGACGCCTCGCACCAGGCCAGCGGTGCAAGACACCAGGCCGAAGACGGCCGTCAGGTGGTCGAGCAGAACATCAGCGCCATGCGCGAGCTGTCGGCCAAGATCAGCGCGTCCTGCGTGCAGATCGAGACACTCAATGCCAAGACCGTCGACATCGGGCAGATTCTCGAAGTGATCAAGGGTATTTCCGAGCAGACCAACCTGCTGGCGCTCAACGCCGCCATCGAAGCTGCACGGGCCGGCGAAGCGGGACGCGGCTTTGCCGTAGTGGCCGACGAGGTGCGCAACCTGGCGCATCGCACGCAAAGCTCAGCGCAGGAAGTCCAGCAGATGATCGAGCAGCTGCAGATCGGTGCCGGCGCTTCGGTGCAGACCATGACCGAGAGTCAGCGGCAAAGCGAATCCAGCGTCTCCATCGCCGATCGCGCTGGCGAACGTCTTGGCGAAGTGACGCAACGCATCGGCGAGATCGACGGTATGAACCAATCGGTGGCTGCGGCGACCGAGGAGCAAACCGCGGTGATCGAGTCGTTGAATATGGACATCACCGAGATCAACACGCTGAACCAGCAGGGCGTGGAAAACCTGCAGTCGACACTGCGTGCCTGTGGCGATCTGGATCAGCAGGCGCGACGGCTCAAGCAGCTGGTGGACAGCTTCCGTATCTGACCTTAACGGTGTTATTCGAGGGCGCTGCGGCGCCCTTTTTCATGGATGTGATTTGGCAGCGGAGCAATGTGCCCGTGACGACAGTCAGAACTGTTCACGTCGCGCTTCAACAAGGAGGCTCCATGAAAATTCTTATCGTGCTCACGTCTCACGACCAGCTGGGTGACACCGGCAAACAGACTGGCTTCTGGCTGGAGGAATTCGCCGCGCCGTATTACGTCTTCATGGATGCCGGCGCGCAGGTGGTGCTCGCGTCGCCCGAGGGTGGCGAACCGCCGCTCGATCCGAAGAGCGACGAACCCGATGCCCAGACCGAGGCCACCGAGCGCTTCAACGGGGATGGCGAGGCGCAGACGCTGCTGGCCAACACCTATCGTCTGGATCAGGTCTCGGCCGAGGATTTCGACGCGGTGTTCTACCCCGGTGGCCACGGCCCGCTGTGGGATCTGGTGGACAACCCGACCTCCATTGCGCTGATCGAATCCTTCGTCAAGGCCGACAAGCCGGTGGCCGCGGTCTGCCATGCACCGGCGGCGTTGACCGAGGTGCGCGGCAAGGATGGCGAATACCTGGTCAAGGGCAAGCGCGTCACCGGCTTCACCAATGGCGAGGAAGCCGGTGTGGAGCTGACCGACGTGGTGCCGTTCCTGCTCGAAGACCGCCTGCGCGAGCGTGGCGGCCAGTACAGCAAGGGCGCGGACTGGGCGCCCTATGTGCAGGTGGACGGGCTGCTGGTGACCGGGCAGAACCCGGCCTCATCGGAAGCGGCGGCAGAGGAACTGCTCAAGCTGTTGCGCGGCTGATACTCACTGCGGCCAGGCTAGCTGTTCCGCCTGGCCGCAGGCCTCGAACAACGGCCGGCTGAACAGATAGCCCTGCATCAGGTGAATGCCGAGGTCGAACAGAGCGCTGCATTCGCGGGCGGTTTCGACGCCTTCGCCGATCACCTGGATACCCAGCTCCTCACACATCCGCACTGTCGCCCGGACGATGGCCTGGCGCGTGCGGCTCTGATCGATGCCACGGATCAGGTCCATGTCCAGCTTGATGATGTCCGGCTGGAAATCGGCCAGCAGATTGAGCCCGGCAAAGCCCGCACCGAAGTCATCGATGGCGGTGAGAAAGCCGATGCGCTGGTATTCGCGGAACACTTCGGTCAGCCATTTGCCATCGCTGATGCGCTCGCCCTCGACGGTCTCGAAGATGATTTGCTCGATCGGAAAGTCGTGGGCACGGGCGGCTTCCAGCGTCGAACGAATGCACAGCTCGGGGCGGTAGATCGCGTTGGGCATGAAATTGATCGACAGCTTGCTTTGCATGCCCAACCTGGACGCGGTCTTGATTGCCTTGACCCGGCCGGCCTGGTCGAAGCGGAAACGGTTCTGCTCGGTGACTTGTGACAGCACGGTGGGTGCAGGCTCGCCGCCGACGCCGCGCACCAGCGCCTCATGGGCGAAGATTTGTCGGCTGTGCAGATCGATGATCGGCTGAAAGGCATAGCTGAAGGCGAAGCCCAGGCGCTCGCCACTGGCGCAGCTGGGGCAGGCACCGTGCTCGCTCGCGCCGTGGCAGGCGTAGGTGTCGGGAGCTGGATTGTCGCTGGTGTTGCTTGATGTCATGGGCGCACTCAATTTTGAGCTAGAATCCGTCCTTTTTTCATCCCGCCGAAACGGCGCTGCGAGCCTGCCATGACCTTCGCCTCCCTGGGCCTGATCGATCCGCTGCTGCGGACCCTGGAAACCCTCGATTACCGCAAGCCGACGCCGGTGCAGACCGAGGCCATTCCCGCCGTGCTCAAGGGCCGTGACCTGATGGCCGCGGCGCAGACCGGCACCGGCAAGACCGCCGGTTTTGCCCTGCCGTTGCTGCAGCGCCTGACCATGGAAGGCGCCAAGGTGGCGAGCAATTCGGTGCGTGCGCTGGTGCTGGTGCCGACCCGCGAGCTGGCCGAGCAGGTGCACGAGAGCTTTCGTGTCTACGGGCAGAACCTGCCGCTGCGCACCTACGCGGTGTACGGCGGGGTCAGCATCAACCCGCAGATGATGGCGCTGCGCAAGGGCATCGACGTGCTGGTGGCGACGCCCGGTCGCCTGCTCGATCTCTACCGGCAGAACGCCGTGGGCTTCAACCAGCTGCAGGCGCTGGTGCTGGACGAGGCCGATCGCATGCTCGACCTCGGTTTCGCCGACGAGCTGGACCAGCTGTTCGCCGCCCTGCCGAAGAAGCGCCAGACCCTGCTGTTCTCCGCGACCTTCTCCGAGCCGATCCGGCAGATGGCCCGCGAGCTGCTGCGCGACCCGCTATCGGTCGAGGTCAGCCCGCGCAACGCCGCGGCGAAGACGGTCAAACAGTGGCTGGTGCCGGTGGACAAGAAGCGCAAGAGCGAGCTGTTCCTGCATCTGCTGGCGGAGAAGCGCTGGGGCCAGGTGCTGGTGTTCGTCAAGACGCGCAAGGGCGTCGATCAGCTGGTAGACGAGCTGCAGGCTGCGGGTATTGCCAGCGATGCGATCCACGGCGACAAGCCACAGGCCTCGCGTCTGCGCGCGCTGGAACGCTTCAAGGCGGGCGAGGTGCAGGTGCTGGTGGCGACCGATGTCGCCGCGCGCGGGCTGGACATCCATGACCTGCCACAGGTGGTCAATTTCGACCTGCCCATCGTCGCCGAGGATTACGTGCACCGCATCGGCCGTACCGGCCGCGCCGGCGCCACGGGTGAGGCGGTTTCGCTGGTCAGTGCCGATGAGGTCGATCAGCTCGCCGCCATCGAAACGCTGATCAACCAGGGGCTGCAGCGCCACGACGAGCTGGGCTTCGTGCCTGACCATCGTGTGCCGACCACCACGCTGGGTGGGCAGATCATCAAGAAGCCGAAGAAACCGAAAAAGCCCAAGGACGGCGGCGGCAAGGGCAAGATTCACCTCGGCAATTGGTTCGATGAAAGCGAAAAGCCCAATGCCAAACCCATCCGCAAGGTGCCGAGCCTGGGCGGTGGCAAGCCGGGCAAGAAGCGCTGAAGAATATGGGCTACTTAGCTTTTCGGGCCAGGCCCTAAGAGGCTGCGTATGACGAGATCAGTCATGAGAAGCAAGACGACCGTGGTGATCCTGCTCGCAGGCTCGATGTTAGGTGCTGCTGCAGAGGCCTCGATGAGGTGTGGCACCCGCCTGGTTCACCTGAACGACACCCGCGAGCAGGTCGAGACCAAGTGCGGCCCTGCCGATAGTGAAACGTCCGAGGGGCCATCGCTGCGCAGCGACGGTGTCGTGCAACCGGGCGCCGTCAGGATCGACCGTTGGGTATACGGCCCGCGAAATGGTGCGAACTACTACCTGCGCTTCATCGACGGCAGCTTGGTTGAAATCCGCATGGAGCGTAAGCCCTAGGGCGTGGATACGCTGAGCGGGCTACACATGAATCTGCCGTTGCGGCGTGGCTCAGGCCGGGCCCGCTTGGGCGTCGGCGCCGATCACTATCCACATCTTCGGGTCACCAGTTAGGCGGTCGCCAGCAATAGGTACTGCCCCGGGCCGCGGCCGTCGGATATGCGGCCAATAACCGCTCGACGGGCGGTCTAGAGCGTCGCGTGATGATTGATCTGGGTCTAGGCTTGCTCCGGTCTGCCCAATGCAGACTCGAACGTCCCGAATGAAGGAGCAAGCTCATGACCCAAACCATGAAAGCAGCAGTGGTCCACGCCTTTGGCGAGCCGCTGCGCCTCGAGGAAGTCAAGGTGCCGATGCCCGGCCCAGGACAGATCCTGGTAAAGATCGCCGCCTCCGGTGTATGCCACACCGACCTCCACGCCGCTGAGGGCGACTGGCCGGTCAAGCCGGCGTTGCCATTCATCCCTGGCCATGAAGGTGTGGGCCATGTCTCCGCCGTCGGCGCCGGCGTCACGCGCGTGAAAGAGGGCGATCGCGTCGGCGTACCCTGGCTGTACACCGCCTGCGGCTGCTGCGAGCACTGTCTGACCGGCTGGGAAACGCTTTGTGAAGGCCAGCAGAACACCGGTTACTCGGTGAACGGTGGTTATGCAGAGTACGTACTGGCTGACCCGAACTACGTGGGCATCCTGCCGAAGAACGTCGAGTTCGACGAGATTGCGCCGATCCTGTGTGCAGGGGTCACCGTCTACAAGGGCCTTAAAGTCACGGGTGCCCGGCCCGGCCAATGGGTGGTCATTTCCGGTATTGGCGGCCTTGGCCACGTCGCGGTGCAATACGCCAAGGCCATGGGGCTGCACGTGGTGGCAGTGGACGTGGACGATGCCAAGCTCGAGCTGGCCAAGCGTCTGGGTGCCAATCTGACCATCAACGCACGCACGGAAAACCCCGTGGAAGTGGTGCAGCGCGACATCGGCGGGGCTCACGGCGTACTGGTGACTGCCGTATCCAACAGCGCCTTCGGTCAGGCCATTGGCATGGCCCGTCGGCGCGGAACCGTAGCTCTGGTTGGCCTGCCGCCGGGAGATTTCCCTACGCCGATTTTCGATGTGGTGCTCAAGGCGATAAGCATCACCGGCTCTATCGTCGGCACCCGCGCCGACCTGCAGGAGGCGCTGGACTTTGCCGGCGAAGGGTTGGTCAAGTCGACCATCCACACCGACAGCCTCGACAATATCAATCAGATCCTCGATGACATGCGGGCCGGGCGCATCGAAGGTCGGATCGTGATGAAGATGTAACACTCCTCACGCGGCCGACTGGTTCGGCCGCGGTCTATCTTTCGCTCAACCCTTTGCGGCTGTGACCCTGTTGTTTTGCAGCCAGCGCAGCATGCCCTCGGCCGCGGCACGGGCGCTGGCGAAACAGGCGGTCAACAGGTAGCCGCCGGTGGGGGCTTCCCAGTCAAGCATCTCGCCGGCGCAGAATACGCCGGGCAGCTGTTGCAGCATCAGGTTGGTGTCCAGCGCTTCGAACGGCACACCACCGGCGCTGCTGATGGCCTCGTCCAGCGGGCGTGGGCGCAGCAGGCGGATGGGCAGGGCCTTGATCGCCGTGGCCAGGGCCTGCGGGTCCTGGAAGGTTGCCGCATCCGTCAGCTCCCGTAACAGCGCAGCCTTGACGCCATCGAGCTTCAGCTGACGGTGCAAGTGCTTGGCCATTGACTGCGAGCCTCGCGGTTTGGCCAGGGCGCTGGCAATCTGTGGCTGAGTGCGATCCGGCAGCAGGTCGAGCAGCACGGTGGCGGCGCCGTCACGGTTGATCGTTTCGCGGATCGGCGCCGAGAGCGCATAGACAAGGCTGCCCTCGATGCCCGTTGCGGTGAGTACGAACTCACCTTTGCGCGGCGCTGATCCAGGGAGGGCAAGGCTGACCGTCTTTAGCGGAGCGCCGGCGAACTTGTCCCGCAGATGGGCGCTCCAGTCTTGCACCTCGAAGCCGCAGTTGGCCGGCTGCAGCGGCGCGATCGCAACGCCGCGGGCCGCGAGCAGCGGCACCCAGGCGCCATCCGAGCCCAGGCGCGCCCAACTGCCGCCGCCGAGGGCGAGTAGGGTGGCGTGCGCGTCGACTCGGATTTCGCCTTCCGGACCGGCGATACGCAGCGCGCCGTGGTCGTCCCAGCCCAGCCAGCGCTGGCGGGTATGAATGCGTACGCCGTTTTCACGCAGGCGCTTTAGCCAGGCGCGCAGCAACGGCGCGGCCTTCATGTCGGTGGGGAATACCCGGCCGGAACTGCCGACAAAGGTGTCGATACCCAACCCGTGAATCCAATCGCGCAGTGCGCCTGGGGAAAAAGCGTCGAGCAGGGGTCGCAGTTGTTCGGCCCGCTCGCCGTAGCGACCAACGAATGCGCTGTAGTCCTCGGCGTGGGTGATGTTCATGCCACCGACTCCGGCCAGAAGGAATTTGCGGCCCACCGACGGCATGGCGTCGTATAGATCAACGCTGACGCCCGCCTGGCCGAGCACTTCGGCGGCCATGAGGCCGGCCGGGCCACCACCAATGATGGCGACGTGAAAGGAAGAAGTGGGCTGGGGCATGGCGGCAACCGGGCAGGCGAGCAGGGCGGGCATTGTAGCCGCTGAGGGGTGCTCAGCCGAGTCCGTGGCGCTGCCAGGCCGAGTGGGCGCTGACATGCAGGGTCGCATGGCGACGCGCGAGCAGTGCGCGGTCCTTGTCGTAGCCACCGCCGATCAGGCCGACCACGGGAATGTCGCGGCCCAGGCAGTGATCGAGCACGGCGCTGTCGCGTGCGGCGAGCCCGGCGTCGGTCAGCGAGAGCAGGCCCAGGGCGTCGTCGCGGTGCACGTCCACGCCGGCGTCGTAGAGCACCAGGTCCGGCTGATAGATTGGCAGCAGGTAGTTCAGAGTGTCGTGCACGACCTTCAAATAGGCCTCATCGCCCATGCCGGGTGGCAGCGGGATATCCCAGTCGCTGTGGGCCTTGCGCGTAGGGAAGTTCTTTTCGCAGTGCAGCGAGACGGTCACCGCGTCCGCCACGTTCTCCAGGATGCGCGCGGTGCCGTCGCCCTGGTGCACGTCGCAATCGAAGATCAGCACGCGACCAACACGTCCGCTTTCCAGCAGATAGAGCGCGATTACCGCAAGGTCGTTGAAAATGCAGAATCCGGACGCGTGGTCGTGATGGGCATGATGGGTGCCGCCGGCCAGATGGCAGGCCAGGCCATGCTGCAGCGCCTGTTCCGCCGCTAGCAATGAGCCGCCTACCGCGCGTACGGTGCGCTGCGCCAGCTCCGGGCTCCAGGGTAGGCCGAGGCGACGCAGCTCGTCGCGGCTCATTTCTCCGCTGCAGTAGCGGGTGACGTAATCGGGGGCGTGAGCGAGGGCCAGAATGTCCTGGCTGCACAACTCCGGGCGCAATAGCGCCTCGTCCGTGGTCAAACCCAATGCGACCAGATGGTCGCGCAGCAGACGAAACTTCTCCATGGGAAAGCGGTGGCCCGGCGGCAGTGGCGGGCTGTAATCGTCGTGATAAACCAGGGGAAGCGACATGAATCCGCGCGTTCGGTGGATGTGCGCCGCAGTATGCAGGCTGGCCGTCGACGCGCTCAAGGAGCTCGGATGGCCGATCGAATCGCACTCGAAACCCCTCGCCTACGATTGCGCAGCTGGCACGACGAAGACCTGGGGCCGTTGGCGCGGCTCTGCGCTGATCCGGAGGTGATGCGCTACAGCCCGGCGTTGTTGTCGCGTGACCAGAGCGCGGCTTTGTTGGTACGCAGTCGCCTGCACTTGCTGCGACATGGGTTCGGGCCTTGGGCGCTGGAGCGCAAGGACAATGGTGTGTTCATTGGTTACTGTGGCCTGACCTGGCGCACGCTGCCGTCGTCGCCCTCGGCCGAGTTGATCTGGGCGGTGGCCTGCGATCAGTGGGGGCAAGGCCTGGTTCACGAGGCCGCACAGGCAGTGTTGAAGTGCGCGTTTGACGATTTGCAGCTGGACGAGGTGGTCGCCTCTGCGGCCCACCTTAACGAACCGGCCAGGCAGCTGATGGAGGGGCTTGGCATGCGCCCGGAGCAGACCATGTCCTTGACTCACCCTGGCGTTCCGCCCGAACACCCACTGTACGCTCAGGTGCTTTATCGATTGCAGCGGGACGATTGGCAACAATGAGCAGGCTCGCTGGAGCGCTGCCGGCGAAATCCGTAACATGACGCGCCCCTACGCACGCCTCCCAAGGACCCCGAAATGACCCAGATACTCGACGCCCTGGTCAACCTGCTGACGCTGGAACGTATCGAGGAGAACCTGTTCCGCGGCGCCAGCCAGGACCTCGGTTTTCCGCAGCTGTTCGGCGGTCAGGTGCTGGGTCAGGTCATCTCCGCCGCGAGCCAGACGGTGACGCCGGAGCGTCATGTTCATTCGCTGCATGGTTATTTTCTGCGCCCTGGTGACTCGCATCAGCCCGTGGTCTATGACGTTGATCGCGTGCGTGACGGCGGCAGCTTCACCACGCGTCGGGTCAGTGCGATCCAGAAGGGGCAAACCATCTTTACCGGCATCGCCTCGTTTCAGGCCCAGGAAAGCGGCTACGAACATCAGTTGCCGATGCCGGACGTGGTCGGGCCGGATGAGCTGCCCAGTGAGTGGGAGTTGCTGCACAAACTGTCGCCGATGGTGCCAGAACGCGTGATGGAGAAGTTGCGCAGGCCAAAGCCAATCGAGATTCGCCCAGTGACGCTGATCGACCCTGCGAATCCGCAGCCCATTGAGCCGGTCCGCCACCTGTGGTTCCGCGCCGACGGCGCGCTACCCGACAGCCCGGCGCTGCACAAGTATCTGCTGGCCTACGCCTCGGATTTCAGTTTCATTGGCACCGCGCTGCAGCCGCACGGCGTCAGCTCGTGGAGCAAGTTCATCCAGCTGGCCAGCCTCGATCACGCGATCTGGTTCCATCGCGAGGTGAAACTGGATGATTGGCTGCTGTATTCCATCGACAGCCCATGGGCAGGCAATGCGCGCGGCTTCGCCCGCGGCAGTATCTTCAATCGTCAGGGCGAGCTGGTCGCATCGGTAGCGCAGGAAGGGTTGATCCGCGTGCGCGAGGACTGGATGTGAGAGTCGCCGACGTCCGTCACTGGGTATTCGATATGGACGGCACCCTGACCATTGCCGTGCATGACTTTGCCGCCATCCGCCGTGCACTGGAGATCCCCGAAGAGGATGACATCCTGCATCACCTGGCGGCGTTGCCGGCGGAGCAGGCGGCGGCGAAGCACGCCTGGCTGCTCGAGCATGAGCGTGAGCTGGCCTATGCGGCGCAGCCGGCAGACGGTGCTCGCGAGCTGTTGCATGCACTACGTGATCGCGGTTGCCGTCTCGGCGTCCTGACCCGCAATGCCCACGAGCTGGCCAAGGTCACTCTGGAAGTGGTCGGCATGGGCGACTGTTTTCTTCCCGAGGACATCCTTGGTCGCGGCGAAGCGCCGCCCAAACCCCACCCGGGCGGCCTGCTGCAGCTAGCCGAGCGTTGGGGCGCGGCACCATCGGCGATGCTGATGGTTGGCGATTACCGCTTCGACCTGGAGTGCGCCAGAGCTGCCGGCGCGCGCGGGGTGCTGGTCAACATGCCGCACAATGAGTGGCCGGAGCTGACCGACCTGTACGCGCGCGATTGTCGGGTGCTGCACGAGCTCTTGGCTTGACGCCAGCTCGATAGCTGGATGGAAAAGCAGCATCTGCTTACGGTGCTGCCACCTATTGCGGGCTCCAGTAATCCGTGCATTAGAAGCAGGTAGGGTGGGCTTTAGCCCGCCGATGCCGTTGGTGGTGCGGTTGGTGGGTTGAAGCCCACCCTACGAAATCCCGCAGGCCCGTGGGCTGAGACGGCTTATACGAAGCTGCGCAACCAAATCCTATACATCGTGAGTGCCCTTGGTCAGAAAGCGCTGGCTTCGGCGGGTAGGGTGGGCTTTAGCCCACCGATGTTACTGCTTATAGCCGTGCTGCCTTGAAGGTGTCGCAGCGCGCCGGGTCGCCATGCTCGAAGCCGTCGCGGAACCAGCGCACCCGCTGTGCGGACGTGCCGTGGGTGAAGGCGTCTGGGACCACGTGGCCCTGGCTGCGCTTTTGCAGGTTGTCGTCGCCGATGGCATTGGCTGCGTTCAGCGCATCTTCCAGATCACCTTCTTCCAGCCAGTCATGCCGCTGCTGCGCGTGGTATGCCCAGACACCGGCGAAGCAGTCGGCCTGCAGTTCCTGGCGAACCAGCAGGCCGTTGTCGCCCTCCATCTTCGCACCGCGCTGGCGGGCAGCGTGCATCTGCTGTGAAACGCCGAGCAGGGTCTGTACGTGGTGGCCGACCTCATGGGCAATGACATAGGCCTGTGCAAAATCGCCACTGGCGGAGAAGCGCTGGGCCATCTCGTCGAAGAACTGCAGGTCGAGATAGACCTGCTGATCCCCAGGGCAGTAGAACGGGCCCACTGCGGAACTGGCGAAGCCGCAGGCCGAGTTCACGCCGCCGCGAAACAGCACCAGCGTCGGATCGCGGTACTGCCCGCCGTTCTGTTGGAACAGGGCGCGCCAAGTGTCTTCGGTATCACCGAGTACGGCACGCACGAACTCGACCTGCGGATCGTCGCCTGCAGGACGCTGCCCTTGCTGGGAGACGGCAGGCCCGCTCTGGTTGGCCAGCTGGCCGAGAATCTGCATTGGGTCCTGGCCGGAAAGCAGGCCAATGATCACGACGATGGCGATGCCGCCCAGTCCCAGGCCGCCACCGAGGCGCATGCCGCTGCGGCCCCTGGCGTCCACTACGTTGTCGCTGCGTCGGCCACGATTCCAGCGCATGAGGAGCCCCTTTGAACGGTTAACAGGATTGAGTTGTAGCAGCACCGAAGCGGCGACCGCCTCCCGTTAAGACCCGTTGCACACGAAAAAGCTGCAGCGAGGGACGCATGCGTTCGTGATGAGGCGATTGATCAGTCGCCCGGGTATTCGGTAAGTACGCTTTCCTTGCCATCCTTATTGATGCCGATGACCTTGAAGGCGTCTTTGCGCTCACCCATTTCCATGCCTGGCGAGCCGATCGGCATGCCAGGCACGGCGGCGCCGATCAGATCGGGGCGGGCGCGCAGCTTGAGTATGTCCGCGGCCGGGACGTGGCCTTCGACGAATTTTCCGTCGATCACACCGGTATGGCACGAGCCGAGACGGTGCGGCACGCCGTGCTCCATCTTCACCGAGGTCATGTCATTGACCACGTGATCGGTCACTGCAAAACCGTTGTCTTCCAGATGGTCGATCCACTCCTCGCAGCACCCGCAGTTGGGATCGCGATAGACGTCGATGGCGATGGGGTCGGCAGCCTGAGCGAGGCCAACGAGAAGAAATGGAAGAAGTAGAAGGCGGCGCATAACAATCTCCGACAGGCGAGAGCTCCAGAATACGCCGGCTTGCAGCCATGCCCAAGGCACGGTCGTTATGCGAACGTCTCAATGGCGGCGGTTTTTAGACGGTCGGTCGCGTCAACCAACGCCGAACAAACCGGTCACATGACAGTCCCATGCCAACCGGTATAGCGAGTCGTTCATCAGGAGAGTTTTCGATGCGTTTTGCCCGTTTCGTTCTGCTTGTGCAGGCGCTGGTTATGGCCAGCCTGAGCTTGGCCTACTGGCTGCGTCCCTACGAGATGGCCAATCTGAACGGCATGCTGTTGATGGAGGGCGCGTCTGTCAGTCACATGCGGGTCTACTACGGTGGCCTGCAACTTGGCTTGGCGTTGTTCCTGATCTGGGCTGCGCGTGCGCCCGAACGAGCTCGCCCGGCGCTGATGATGCTGATGATTACCATGTCGGCGCTGGTGCTGGGCAGACTGGTATCGCTCTGGCTGGACGGCGGCGAGCTGGTCGGCTTCGACCTGGCCTCGCTGTTCTATCGCGTGCTGGCTGCCGCGCTCGCTGGGGCGGCCTGGTATTTCGTTCGCGAGCGCCCGGAGCCTGAACCGGAGCGCATTGCGCCTGCCGCCCGAAGGCTGGCCAGCGAGCCACCGAAACCCTTCAAGCTCGGCGATGTGCCGCCGCCAATCGAACCCGCGCCAGCGGAGGTTGCACCACAGCCATTTCGTCGCGGCGATCCGAACGCTTGACGGTGGTCAGGCCGCAGCGTCGAGGTAAGCCGAGAGACTCAGGTGGTCGAGAATTTCGATGCGCCGGCGCTGGACGGCGATCAGTCCGGCGTCGGTCAGGCGGTGCAGGATGCGAGACAGCGTTTCCGGCTGAATACCCAGTTGCGAGGCAATCAGCCGCTTGGGCATGTCCAGATCGATTACGCCGCTGCGTGCTGCCTGCAGCTCCTGAAAGAGGTAGCGCACCACCCGTTGGCTGACATTCGACGAGGTCAGACTGTCGATCTGATGCAGCCGTTGGTTCAGCCGTGCGCTAAGGCTGCTGAGCAGCTGCATGCACAATTGTGGCTGGGTTTCGAGCAAGCGCAGGTAGTGGCTGTTCTGCACATTGAGCACCAGGCTTTCCTTGAGAGTGGTGGCGCTCAGCGGATGTTCGGGAAGCTTGTTGAACAGCATCGCTTCGGCGAAGGCTTCACCGGGGCGGACCACCTCGATGACCTTCTCCTGACCATCACAGGTGACCCGGTGCAGCTTGACCTGGCCGTTGATCAGCACGTGAAAGTGCTCAGCAGCGTCGCCTTGGTGGAACAGCGTACAGCCAGCCGGCAGACGCTTGACCGTGGTATGCGCGGCTATGTCCTGCAGGGCGGCTTCGGCCAACCCGCTGAATAGATGATGACGGCGCAACGTATTGAGCACTGCAGAGCCTGTCAGCATGGCCATCCCCTTCCTTTTGATAGGGGCATGCTAGGTTGCACCGCGCCGCCAAACCATACCTCTTTCTGGGCAGAGAGGTAGGACCTCAGCGGCTGCTTCCGGCCAGGCGCTCATAGTCCATCGTCAGCTGTTCGATCTTGCGCAGCAGCGAATCACTGGTAGTAACGATCACCGTCGGCACGAAGCGCGCGTCGTCTGCCAGGCTGAAACCGGCACGGGCGAAACGCCATTGTGCGCCGATCTGATCGAGCTGGCGGTTGATCTGCTCAGTGTTCTGCGGGGCCTTGTTCAGTTCATCCAGGCCGCGTTCGAACTCTGCTACCGCCGCGTCGAAGTCGCCGCGTAGGCGCTGCTCCGGTAGCTTCCAGGTCATGGCCAGGTAAAGCATGGCAATGCGCTGGCTGAGCATGCGCTGGCGCCCGCTGCGGTTGACCAGGCGGGCAGCCTGATTGCCGCTATGGCGCTCGATTTCCTGCACCAGAGCCTCGCTTTGCCCGAGAAAGCGCTCGGCCAGGCGCAGTAGTTCGGCGGACTGTTCGCGATCCGGCCGCGTGAGCGCTACCTGGCGATACTGGTTCCAGGTTTGCGTGGCCTCGCTCAGTGCCTTACGGATGCCGTCGTTGGGGGCGTATTCATCGAGCAGCTGGGCATTTTCCTCGACACTGGCAATGCTGCTGTCGAGCTGGCTGGCGGCGAGGTCGACCCGAGTGTCGGTGCCGATCATCAGGTAGCTCTTGGCGATGCGCTGACTGAGCATGCGCTGCATGCCGGCACGGTTGACCGCTTCGGCATCGCTGATCGCGGCCTGGCCGGGAAGACTGGTGGCCAACAGGGCAAGCAGCAGTGAAGTGGGTAGCAGAATCTTGAACATGGGGCGCTCCTTACGTCCGGGCGGGCGCGATGCTGACCGCTCGGTCAGCTCGGCAAGGTCGAGACGATAGAGCGCTTCGCAGCGATGGCATTGATGATCGTCAAGGTCTTCGAAGCAGTGTTCCGGGTTGAGCGATTGCGCACAGAATCGCTGGCGCAGCCGAGTCGTTCTCCGTCAGCCCTTCGCTTCGTTTTCCAGCACCCAGACCGCCGCCTCGACTCGCGATCGCAACCCCAGCTTGTGCAGCAGGTTCTTCACGTGGACCTTGACGGTACCTTCGGTGATGCCCAGCTTGCGCGCGATCATCTTGTTGCTCTGGCCCTTGGCGATCAGCCGCAGGACCTCCTTTTCGCGCTTGGTCAGGTTGGAAAACTGCACCTGGCCGGAAGGTTTCGGGCGCACCCGGATGGCCTCGGCGAGTACCTGGGTAAGCTCGGGGCTGAGTGCCATGCGTCCCGTGGCGGCGATGCGGATCTGCTCGATCAGCTGTTCGGCGTCCATATCCTTGAGCAGGTAGCCATCGGCGCCGTTGCGCAACGCCTCGAGCACATGGCTCTGCTCGTCGGAAACGGTGAACATGATGATGCGGGCATCGATGTCCGCGTCGCGCATGCGTCGGGTGGTTTCCAGGCCATCGATGCCTGGCATGTTGAGATCCATCAGGATCAGGTCAGGCTCGATCTGCAGTGCCAGCCGGATGGCGTCTTCGCCGTTGCCCGCTTCGCCGACCATTTCCAGATCGTCTTCCAGATCCAGCAGGTCACGCAGACCCCGACGCATCATGGGATGGTCGTCGACCAGCAGGATTCGTGTGGTTGTCCCTTCGTTCATGCGTGACAGGCTCCTGTTTCAGGGGAATGTGTCGATAGGCGGGGGGAAATCTCAGGTGCACCTGAGTGCCGCCAGCGGGGCGCAGGCCAATGCTGATATTGCCGTTCAGGCTGCTGGCGCGTTCTTGCAGGATGATCAGGCCGTAGTGACCGGCGCGCTGTTCTTCAGGGCGGATGCCGATGCCGTCATCGTCGATCCTTACGTGGATGGTGCCGATGCTGTCCTGCGTCAGGCTCAACCAGCAGTGGTTCGCTTCCGCATGCTTGACCACGTTGCTGAGGGCTTCACGGATGATCTGCAGGCAGTGCACTTCCTCGTTTGGCGTCAGCGGGCAATGATCGAGGTGGTAGTCATTCTCGATCTGCAGGCCGGAGTTGGCACTGAATTCCTCTATCGTCGCCTGCAGGGCCGGTTTGAGTCCTGGTTCGTTGACCTTGATGCGGAAGGTGGTCAGCAGTTCGCGCAGCTGTCGGTAGGCCGCGTTCAGGCCCTGATCGATCTGCTGCACGCTGTCGTCCAGCTGCGCCTGGCTGCTTTCCTTCTGCATCAGGCGCTTGAGGCGAGCCAGCTGCAGCTTCTGTGCGGACAGCGCCTGGGCGAGGGAATCATGCAGTTCGCGAGCAATCACCGCACGCTCCTCCATCAGCGCCAGGCGCGCCTGCTTCTGGCCCAGCTGTGCCAGGCTAAGCGAAGCGGCGAAGAGGTCGGCCAGGGTCGTCAGTAGCAGCGTCTGCCAGGATTCCAGCGGCTCGCCTGCCGGATGGGCGACGCGTAGCGAGCCCAGATCGTCCTGGCCGGAGCGCAGCTCGAAGGTCATCAGCTCCTCGCCGCTGGGCAGCCGACCGGTCTGGTTGACCGGGCAGACGTCGCACTGCGGCAGCTTGCAGTACTCCGGCGGTTGCAGGTCGCGCGAGGTCATTGCGGTGTGGCTGCCGGCCTCTGCCGAGCGATTCAGACACAGCGAGATCGGCCCGGTGCCAAGGATCTGCTGCACCTTGGCCAGTAGCGAGCCCATCATCTGCGAGGGATCGTCCGGCTGGCTGTAGAGCATCCGTGCACTGTTGAATAGCAGTTGCAGGGTGGCGTTGCTGCGAGTCAGTGCGGCCGTCTTGTCATCGACCTTTTGCTCCATTTCCGCGTAAAGGCCAGCCAGTTCCTGGCTCATCTGGTTCAACGTGCGTGCCAGCAGACTGAGCTCTGTGTCGCCGGGGATCTGCACCTGGCCGCTGAAGTCCCCCTTGCCAATGTCGCGGGCCATCTTGGTCAGGCTACGCAGCGGCGACGCCAGGTTGTTGTGCAACCCATAGATCAGCACGAAGGCGATCAGCACGATGACGAATAGCGTGCCGGCCTGCAGCGCGCGGATGACGCCAAGCTTGCCCTCGGATGCCTCCTGCAGGGTGCGCACGAAGGCGTCCAGCTCACTGACGAACTCCGGTGCCTCTCGACGGTAGTCCTCCAGCTGCGGTGGCTGTGCATCGAGCAGCGGACGCATGCGTTCCTGCCAGTGTTGCAGCACACCGGCGTGCAGAGCCGGCAGCTCGGTGTTGCCATGGCGGTGCAGAGCCGAGCGCAGCGTGGCTGAGCGCAGGGTCCGTTCCAGTGTGTCGATGCGTGCCTCCAGTGCCGCTTCCGGACCCTGCTCCGCGGTGAACGACAACCGGTAGGCCTGCATGCGCAGGCTGCCGGCCTGGTTGATGGCCTCGGCATCGCCTTCCAGCGCATCGGCCAGGTAGAGGCTGGCCAACATGCTGACCAGGGAAAAGCCGATGATCACGACGAACGCCACCAGCGTATTGAAAACGATGGAGTGGCGGGTCGAGAGCTGGTCGCGGTCGAGTTGAGGCATGGTCGGCTCGTCGGGCGGCGATGACGCATTCTGCGCCTTGCGGCATTCGCTTGCCATGGTGAGGGGTGTACTCCCAATGCTTTCGGGGTTATGCCTGGTGCCACAACCGGTTGTTTGATGGCTTCTTAACTTATTGATAAATAATGATTTTTATCATGAAAATCGGAATATCCCGAAAGAGGTAGAAAGGTACCCCAAAGCAAATTGCCACCTGTCGTGTATTGACCTGAGTCAAATTCGGGACGGTCCCCTCCGCTTAGCGTGCGAGCCATTCCTGACCCCGCTGCGTTTGTCAGCAGGGCCTTGGCGCCAAGAGGATCGACCATGAGCAATATCGAAAAGTGGGACGTGGAGGACCAGGTCTTCTGGGACACCACCGGCAAGCGGATCGCCAATCGCAACCTCTGGATTTCCATCCCGAGTCTGCTTATGGGTTTCGCCATCTGGCTGATGTGGGGCATCGTCACGGTACAGATGCTCAACCTGGGGTTTCCCTTCGAGCCCGCAGAGCTGTTCACCCTGACCGCCATCGCCGGCCTCACCGGTGCCACCCTGCGCATCCCGGCGTCTTTCATGATCCGCATCGCCGGCGGACGTAACACCATTTTCCTGACCACCGCGCTGCTGATGATTCCGGCTGCCGGTGCGGGCATTGCGCTGCAGAGCCAGGACACGCCGTTGTGGGTGTTCCAGCTGCTGGCGTTCCTCTCCGGTATTGGTGGCGGCAACTTCGCCTGCTCGATGAGCAACATCAGCACCTTCTTCCCGAAGAATCAGCAGGGCCTGGCGTTGGGTCTGAATGCCGGCCTGGGCAACTTCGGCGTGACCACCATGCAGATCCTGATCCCGCTGGTGATGACCGCCGGCGTGTTCGGCGCCTTCGCCGGTGCGCCGATGGAGCTGCTCAAGGACAGCGGCACGCTGATCGGCAAGATCCCCGCCGGTACCGAAACCTGGATTCAGAACGCCGGTTGGGTGTGGCTGTTGTTCCTGATCCCGCTGGCGTTTGCCGGCTGGAAGGGCATGAACAATCTGCTGGTGATTTCGCCGACGCCGGGCTACCCGCTCAACGCCTTCGGCAAGATCCTGGGCCTCTACGCCGTGGCCTTCGTTGCCGCTGCGATCGGTCTGTACCTCTACCTGCCAGCGCCTGTCGGCCTGGGCGTGCTGAACATGTGGGGCGTGATGCTGCTCACCATCGGCCTGACCCTCGGCATGCTGCGCATGCTGCCGGGCAGCATCAAGCCGAACATCAAGCGCCAGTTCACCATCTTCAGCGACAAGCACACCTGGTCGATGAGCATCCTCTACATCCTGACCTTCGGCTCGTTCATCGGCTTCTCCATGGCGCTGCCGCTGTCGATCACGGTGATCTTCGGCTTCATGAACGAAGTGGCCGCCGACGGCACCATCACCCGCGTCGCCAACCCCAACGCACCGAGCGCATTGACCTACGCCTGGATCGGCCCCTTCATCGGCGCCCTGATCCGTCCGCTGGGCGGCTGGATCTCCGACAAGGTCGGCGGCTCCATCGTCACCCAGGTGATCTCGGTGGTGATGGTCATCGCCTCGGTCGCCGCCGGCTACGTGATGCACCAGGCCTACGGCTCGGCCCAGCCCGAGGAGTACTTCTTCCTCTTCCTGGTGCTGTTCCTGGTGCTGTTCGCTGCCAGCGGCATCGGCAACGGCTCCACCTTCCGCACCATCGGCGTGATCTACGACCGCGAGAAGGCCGGCCCGGTCCTCGGCTGGACCTCCGCCGTCGCCGCCTACGGCTCCTTCGTCGCCCCCATCGTGATCGGCGAGCAGGTCAAGGCCGGTACCCCCGAAGTGGCGATGTACGGCTTCGCGGTGTTCTACGCGCTGTGCCTGATCCTCAACTGGTGGTTCTACCTGCGCCCCAACGCCTACGTGAAGAACCCCTGAGTCTGGAGAGCTGCCATGAACATCATGATTGCCTACGACAACTCGCGTAACGCCCGCAAAGCGTTGGACGCCACCCTCGAGATGTTCGGTCCGCTGAAGCCGCTGATCATGCTGATCGGCGTGGTGGAAGAGACCCGTGACACCAGCGATTCGGCGGTCGAGCTGTACGAGCGTGAGCGTCGCGAATTCCAGGCCTTCCTGCAGGAGGCGGCGGCCAAGGTCAGCGCCTTCGGCCTGGACGTCGACGTGATCCTCGCCGAAGGCGACGCCCGCAAGATGATCCTCAAGGCTGCCGAGCACAAGAAGCCGGACCTGCTGGTCATCGCGCGACATTCAAACGAACCGGACGGCGGCTTCATTTCCCGCTCGCTGAATCTGCTGGTCGACGAGCTCGACTACATGACCTTCGGCAGCGTCAGCGCTTTCCTGGCCCGCCGGGCGCCTTGCCCGGTCCTGATTCAAGCCTGCCCCTGAGTGAGGAGCTCATCATGAGAGTTTCTACGCTGTTCGAATGGAAGCGCCCGGAGATCCGGGCTCTGCACCTGACCTGGATCGCCTTCTACATTTGTTTCTTCGTCTGGTTCGGCATGGCGCCGCTGGCCTCGAGCATGCTGAAAAGCGTGAACTGGCTGACGCCCGAAGACCTCAAGCTGTTCGCCATCGCCAACGTGGCGCTGACCATCCCGGCGCGCATCCTGGTCGGCATGGCGCTCGACCACTGGGGCCCGCGTCGGGTGTTCTCGGTGCTGCTGGTGGTCATGGCGATCCCGGCCCTGTTCTTCGCCTTCGGTGACAGCCGCACCCAGCTGCTGGTCTCGCGCCTGATCCTCAGCTCCATCGGCGCCAGCTTCGTGGTCGGCATTCATATGACTGCCATGTGGTTCAAGCCCAAGGACATCGGTTTCGCCGAAGGCTTCTATGCCGGCTGGGGCAACTTCGGTTCCGCTGCTGCCGCCATGAGTCTGCCGGCCATCGCCATCCATGCCTTCGGTGGCCCGGAAGGCTGGCGTTGGGCTACGGCAAGCTCGGCCATCATCATGGCGCTGTATGGCGTCTACTACTGGTTCGCCATTACCGACGGCCCCGCCGGCACCGTGCACCGCAAGCCGCACAAGGCCAGTGCGCTGGAAGTCAGCACCTGGGCCGACATGATCAAGCTGATCATCTGGACCATTCCCATGGTCGGTGTGCTCGCTGTCCTGGTCTGGCGTATCGAGGGTCTGGGTTACCTGGGCTCCACCGGCGCCATGATCTGCTACGCGGTGATCGCCCTGGTGGTGATCTTCCAGATCGTGCAGATCCTGCGGGTCAACGTGCCGATCCTGAAAAAGGGCGTGCCGGAAGACGACAAGTACCCCTTCAACACCGTGGCTGCGCTGAACTCCACCTACTTCGCCAACTTCGGTGCGGAGCTGGCGGTGGTATCGATGCTGCCGATGTTCTTCGAGCAGACCTGGGGCCTGACTCCGACCACCGCCGGCATCATTGCGGCCTCCTTCGCTTTCGTGAACCTGGTGGCCCGCCCCATGGGTGGCCTGGTCTCCGACCGCTTTGGCAACCGCCGCTTCGTGATGCTGGCCTACATGCTCGGCATCTCCGTGGGCTTTCTGCTGATGGGGCTGATGAACTCCAAGTGGCCGCTGATCGTCGCCGTGGCGATCACCGTGCTCTGCTCGGTGTTCGTGCAGGGAGCCGAGGGCGCGACCTTCGGGATCATCCCGTCGATCAAGCGCCGGGTCACCGGGCAGATCTCCGGCATGGCCGGGGCCTACGGCAACGTCGGCGCCGTCTGCTACCTGACCCTCTACACCTTCGTTACGCCTTCGCAGTTCTTCCTGATCATCGCCGCCGGCGCGTTCGTCAGCTTCGCGCTCTGCCTGCTGTGGCTGAAGGAGCCGGAAGGGGCGTTCTCCGATGAGTACTACGTGTCCAGCGTGGACCGCGAATTGGAGGCCCGCCAGAAGATCGCATCCTGACGTTGTTACCGAAATGCGCCGGCTCCCCGCGGGCCGGCGCCAGCCGAGTTTGATAAGCCGACCGGACGAGCCAGTGGTTCGCAACCGGAGTGAGGAGAGAAAACAATGAGCCACTTGCTCGATCAATTGCGCTTCTTCAACAGGAAGCAAGGCGAGTTCGCCGATGGTCATGGCGAAACCCGCATCGAATCCCGCGACTGGGAGAACGTCTACCGCTCGCGCTGGCAGTACGACAAGATCGTGCGCTCGACCCACGGCGTGAACTGCACCGGTTCCTGCTCCTGGAAGATCTACGTCAAGAACGGCCTGATCACCTGGGAACCCAGCAGACCGACTACCCGCGCACCCGCAACGACCTGC
>Ga0189292_10142_pt1 | contig 35426 bp, 28 predicted proteins | sample UW1oraminimetaG_FD_130317 | JGI IMG/M metagenome (GOLD analysis project Ga0189292, IMG submission 130317) | Marine microbial communities from the Costa Rica Dome - UW179A-orange mini metaG | ecosystem: Environmental > Aquatic > Marine > Oceanic > Photic zone | place: Costa Rica: the Eastern...
CATGCCATGCAACGTAGGGTGGGCTTCAGCCCACCAGGCCAACACCAATCGATCACCTGGCGATTGCACCGCACCGCGCTCAAGACTTATCCGGCGTCGACCCCTCGAGAACCTTGTCGCAACTCGCCTTGATCGCATGGTCCAGCTGCCGGATACAGATATCGATCGCCATGTCGCGCGTACGCTTGTTCTTCCACTCCAGCTCGGCCAGCGTCTCGATCAGATCCTGATGGCCATTCTCGTTGACCAACATCCCGTGCTGCACCGTCAGCGTCCGTCCCTGAAAGCTCAGCCGAACAGGCTCACGCCCCACGAGGGATGCACCTTCAGCTAGCAGACACTCGATGTGGTCACGCAGCGCATGAAACGCCCGTCGCTCATCTGGCGGGTTACCCAAGACACCTCTCCTATCCCTGGAAAGAAAAGCCGCGATTGTGACGCGCTTCGCGCTGGAGTGCGATGGCTTTTTGATATTGCGAAGTGAGGCGGGCTGTCGCAGGCTGTTTGCGTGGGGTGAGGCGCGCGGCGCGAGAATCGAGATGACGTGCAGTCGAATTCGCTACTCGGTTCTCTGTAGCCCCCGGCACATCAAAGGCTCCCCATTAAACGGGTTGCTCATCGCTACGACTTACAGCGGCTCTTCCAGATAAGCGCGAACTCCACCGGCGCATCCGCTGTTCGCAAGAGCACATGTCCGCTGTCGAGAACGATGAAGCGCCTACGCGTTACCTTGATTCCAGAGTCGCTGAGGTAACTCACTTCGCCACAGCCGTTTCGTTCATCCCTAAACGTTGCCGTATCCGGACGGCTCAAGGTCTGCTGAACCTGATGGCGAGCATATTTGGCCGCCGCATCAGGCTCGCTCGGATGCCCGCAGCTGCGTGCCAACAGAGCCAGCACTGCGGCAGCGACCAGCAAGGCTCCGGCTATTACTGGCCTAGACAAAATCGAGTCCAGAGGTGCTCAAAGGCTGGATCATCATACGTAGCCTCCACTAGCACCTCGCTCCCGCTGGTGGCGATGAACCGCCGATAGCTGGACACACGGCCGTAAAAATCGCGGTGTTTGAACTGGCCGCAACGGCCAACCTGATTGCGGAACTCCACAGTTTCGGGGTTGCTGACGTGGGCGAGTAGGGCGGACCGAGCTGCAGCCTCGGTCTTTTGTTGCGCGGGATCGTTGGCATCGGCGGGCGACATGGAACATTTCACAACGAGCAACAGGATGAGCGCCATGATGCTGGCGAGAACAAAGATCTTACCCGCCGCTTTTCCTGGCTGATTGATGCTCTTCAACCTTTAGCCTCAGCTCTCTCGATGTGCCGATTCCACGATGCGACCGATAAGCCTAAATTGGCGGAAGGCAGTGGGAGTCGAACCCACCCGGGAGCGGCTGCCGCCCCCAACCGGGGTTGAAGCCCGGCCGCACCACCGGGTGCGATTGCCTTCCTTGAATGATGGATTTGGCCTGTTTCTGTTGCGTCCGATTGAGAAATATCAACAGAACGGGCCGGGACGAAAGCTAGCATGTATCGCCGCGTGAGTGGCAACATCGAGCCGTGGCCCAAACCATCAGACGAGGCCACCTCCAGGCTGGCCAGCCAGCGCAGGAAGCGATCCGTAAGATATGACGAGCCCTAGGGACGGGAATGGAATATGAAGGCTGAATGGAACGACGCCCCGGACTACATCAGAAGGCGCCCGCGCAAGGGAGCCGTAGCATGGCTGATACCAGGGCTGATCGGCACCGCGATCATGCTAGCCGCGCTACAGATGGTGAGCTCTGCATTCCTCAAAGGCACCGCCCAGGGCATCGCCGATAAGCGCATCCAACCCAAGCCAGCCCCCGTCGCCGAGATCAGGCGAGCAGAGCCAGCAGCGACCAGGGATTGGGACAGGGTAGTAGAGGAAGTGGCCGCGAGAGGTGCAACGCCTCAGCCGCAATCAGCCCAGCCTCAAGCCGTAACGACAGAGCCGCCCATCAAGCAAACAGTATTCAACGACAAAAATTACGTTCCCCAGGGTGCGACCAATATCGTTCCTGCCACACGGGTAATCCCGGAGCCGGCCGTTACAAGCCCATCCCGCCAAAAAGAAATTGTAGTTGTAGGCAAAGAATCACGGATAAGTGACTTTTGTCCTGGCGGAGAAGGGAGCATTGAACGCCGTAATTGCAAGGCAAGCGTTAACCTGCATACCAGGAATTGATGCTCTATAGCGAATTACTAAAATAAAAAGTGCCATAAAGCCAGCGTGCACTCACAAAGCACAAAGCCGACAAATTTATTTGCGGGTTTAGACAAGGAGTTAATATGAGTCATATTCTAGAAAATCTAAAAATAACAAATTTTAGATCTTGTAAGCTTGTTGAGGCAAAGCTTGGGGCGTTTGTCCCGTTAGTTGGATACAACAACGCTGGTAAATCAAACATACTTTCCGCTGTTGAGTGGCTGTTTAAAGGTAAAGTGTTATCGCAATCTGAATTCTTTGATCCATTAGTGAATATAGAGGTTGAAGGCGAGATATCGGGTATTACAGCGCAAATTCTAGATGGGCTGGAGGAGGCGCATCGTAAAAAGATAGCTCCTTACATAGTAAATGGGAAAATAAAGATAAAGCGAACCCAGTTTCCAGATGCAAAAAAAGCATCAGATGTAGATATTCTTATTGAGCATCCGGTTGATGGATACAAGAAAAACCCTACAGGTATTTGGAACGCGATAAAGTGCCTATTTCCAGAGCCAATAAGGGTTGCTGCAATGGATAATGCGGCAGACGACTCGGCCAAGGCGAAATCAACCAGCACTATTGGAAAGTTGCTCGCAGAATTTTGCGAGGCGGTTCAAAAAAATAATGAAAATAGAATAAATAGGCACCTTGGTGCTATTAGTCGCAGGATGTCTGCTAGCGGAAACAAGCGACTACCCGAGCTCGACGCCATTGATACGTCAATTAATAAAAAAATCGAGGACTTGTTCCCCGGTATCAGCCTAAAGCTACATTTTGACGTGCCCACATTTGAAGAGATTTTTAAGGCTGGTACGGTAAGGGTTTTTGAGCAACAGGATGTAGGTCGAGACTTTTCAGCTTATGGGCATGGGGCGCAGCGATCTATACAGATGGCACTCATTCGGCACCTCGCAGAGGTAAAGAAGGACGCAGAAAGCCCAACCACCACTGTGTTGCTTATAGACGAGCCAGAGCTATATCTGCACCCGTTCGCAATTGAGCAGGTGCGGGAAGCGTTACACACTCTCTCTCAGCACGGCTACCAAATAATATTTTCAACTCACTCGGGTCAGATGATTACTGCAGAGCGAGCCCAGCATACTTTGCTAGTGCGTAAAGAGAATCATGAGACGCTAATTCGAAAGCGTCTAAAAGATGCGCTCGAAGTGGTGCTGCCAAAAGCGCAAGCTCAAGCACAACATTTATTCGCGTTGACGCAATCCAATCAGATTCTATTTGCCAACAAAGTTGTACTTACGGAAGGAACCACTGAAATAAGGTTGCTTCCATTTATTTATAAAGAAATTACCGCCTGCACGTTAGGGCAACATCAAGTGGCGATGGTGGAAACGAGATCGGTTGATAACATACCTAAGTCATTGCGCGTACTTAATGAGATGGACATACCCGCGGTTGCAATCGTCGACCTCGACTACGCATTTAGGGGCGGCGTGAGCAATGGGTTTATCAGCAGCACCGACCCGGCGTTGATCGCGCTCAAAAAAATACTTGCTCGGCTTGAGAACAACGGTGCATGCACTCTCGACGGCGGTGGCCTACCAACGAAGAACGGAGTGGTGACTGCTAGTGAAGCATTCTGTTTGCTGGCTAAAGAGGCGGATGCGGTTCAGCATATCCAGAGTTTGCATAACCAGCTTCAGGCCCACGGCATATGGTTGTGGACCCAGGGTGCAATAGAATCTCACCTCAATCTTGCTGGTAAGAATGAAGCTGTTTGGGCACAGTTTAAATCTGAAGTAGAGGCTGATGGTATAGAAGCATGTTGCCATGACTTCGCTTCGATTAACGCGTTAGTACATTGGATTAAAAATTAAGTCGGAACACATTCGGAGGGCGCCGCAGCCCCTCCGGATAGTGTCGAAAAGGTGTCGATAGCATAGGCCGAAAATGACCTATATAGGCTGGTGAAGCTAAGCCGTGCACACCTGAGCGACCAGTATTTTCCAACATAGGCCTCTGACAGACGGAACAAAAACAGGATTTGAAGCCCGGCCGCACCACCGGGTGCGATTGCCTTCCTTATCTGGTTTTGATGTGAGAAAGGAAGCGGCGACCAGCCTACCCCAGGCCTGACTGGATCGCCAACGCGCTGTCTTGGCGGACTTTGCGTTCGTTGCCGAAGCGGCGGGTGAGGCCGATGCGGTCGAAGTGTTCGAGCAGTTGGATGCTGCGTTTGCGGCCGAGCTGGATGCGGTCGCGGAAGGCGGCGGCGCGGATTACGCCGCTTTGTGCTTCCAGTTGCAGTACATGCCCCGCAAGTTGGCGAATGGTGAACTCGGGGTAGAACAAATCTTTCACCACCTGTTGCAGCAGGCCGAGACGGGCGAGCTTGCGTAGCAGGTTGCGCATCTGCGTTTCGTCGACGCCGAGGTCGCGGGCCAGGTCGCGGACCCAAGGTGGGTCGAACTGGCTGGCTTCGAGCAGCGGCCACAGACGCTCCTTCAAACTTTCTTCCGTATCGCTCAGGCGCACCCGGTGGTCGGGGTGGTGCAGCCAGGGGCCGCTGGTTTCGATGCGGCCGGCGGCCAGTGCCTGTTCCAGCAGGGCGATGAACACCGGCCGCTCCAGCTGCGGCAGGGCGTAGCGACGCAGGCGGTCGCGGTCGGGGCCGAGTTCGTCGGGTTGTTCTTCGTGAAAACGCTGCAGGGCGTCGAGCAGGGTGGCGTCGAGTTCGCTCCAGCGGGCCTGATCGAACAGTCGTGGGCCTAGTCGGGTGCCGACTTCCAGTACGCCCTGCGGCAGCTGCCAGTCATCGCGCGGGCGGTTGAACTGGCGTTCCAGGCTTTGCGGGTCGATGCCGTTGGTGGCGCTGGCGAGCAGCGGCGGCAATGCCTGCTCCAGGCTCGTCTGATCGAGGGCGCGAAGCTGCTCCAGCCGTGCGGCACGGCGGCGATTGCGTGGCGGTGCATAGGGGTCGAGCACACGGCCACCGCCAAGGGTGCGCTGGGCGGACTGATCGCGAAGGACGATACGGTCGCCATGCACGGCGTGGCTCGGTGCATTCAGCAGTAGTTGGGCGAAGGCGCGTTCGCCCGGCGCCAGGCTCGCGCCTTCGAGCAGGGCGACGCGGGCGGTGACGTCCTGGGCGCCGAGGTGTACGTGCACCGGCGTCCAGTGCTTGAGTTCGTGGGCTTCGCCGGGCAGCAGTTGGAAGTCGATATCGATGCGTTGGGTCGGTGCATGCAGCAGTGGGTGCAGCAGCCAGTCGCCGCGGTGGATCTGCTCCACTGCCAGCCGCTCACCGGCGAGATTCAACGCGATGCGCTGGCCGGCATGGGCTTCGTCCGCTTCGCGGTTCTGCGCGTGCAGGCCGCGGACGCGCACGCGTTTGCCGGCGGGGCCGAGCAATAGTTCGTCGCCGATTCGCACGCGCCCTGCAAAGGCGGTGCCGGTAACCACCACGCCGGCGCCAGTGACGCTGAAGGCGCGGTCGATGGCCAGGCGGAAGTGGCCGCTGTCGCTGCGGGCTGCGGTGCGTGCGGCTTCTTCGATCAGCGCGGTGCGCAGGGCGTCGATGCCATCGCCGCGGATGCTGGAGACCGGGAAGATAGGCGCGCCGGCCAAGGGGCCGGCGGTCAGCAGGCCATTGATCTGCTGCTGCACTTCAGCGATGCGCGCCGGCTCGACGCGGTCGATCTTGGTCAGCGCTACTAGCGCGCGACGGATGCCAAGCAGTTCGACGATGGCCAGGTGTTCGCGAGTCTGCGGCATCACGCCGTCGTCAGCGGCGACTACCAGCAGCAGGCAGTCGATGCCGCTGGCGCCGGCCAGCATGTTGTGCACGAAACGCTCGTGGCCCGGCACGTCGATAAAGCCGGTGAGGCTGCCTTCACCTAGGTCGGCGTAGACGTAGCCGAGGTCGATGGTGATGCCGCGTTCGCGCTCTTCGCGGCGGCGGTCGCCCTGTTGCCCGGTGAGGGCTTGCAGTAGCGCGGTCTTGCCATGGTCGATATGGCCGGCGGTACCGACGATCAACGGGCCAGCTCCTCTTGCAGGTGCGTCAGTTGCTGGAGGAAGGCCGGTTCGTCGTCGAGCTGGCGCAGGTCGAGCCAGAGGGCGTCGTCATCGATGCGCCCGAGCACAGGAATCGGCAGGCAGCGCAGGGCTTCTTCCAGCTGGCGCAGGCTGCGGCCGCGCAGGCGCTTGGGTTGCTGCGGGCGGATGCACAGGGCGGCACTGGGCAGGCGTGCCACCGGCTGCGCGCCGCTGCCGATCATGCCCAGGGCATCGGTTACGGAGACTAGCCAGGTTTTACCGAGCACGGTGGCCAGTGCCGGGGCGATGCGTTCGGCCTGGTCGCGGATCTCCGTCTGCGGGCGACTGAGCAGGCGCAGGCTGGTGAGGCGTTCGGCCAGGCGGTCGGGGTCACGATAGAGGTTGAGCACCGCTTCCAGCGCGGCAAGGGTCAGCTTGTCCACGCGCAGGGCGCGCTTGAGCGGGTTCTTCTTGATCCTCTGGATCAGTGCCTTGCTGCCGACGATCAACCCGGCCTGCGGGCCGCCGAGCAGCTTGTCGCCGCTGAAGGTGACGATATCGGCACCGTCGCGCAGCGCTTCCTGCACGGTGGGCTCCTTTGGCAGGCCCCAGCGGGAGAGGTCGAGCAGGCTGCCGCTGCCGAGGTCTTCCAGCAACGGCAGGCCGTGGGCATGGGCGATGCGCGCCAGTTCGGTGGTGGCGACGCTGGCGGTGAAGCCCTGCACGCTGTAATTGCTGGTGTGCACACGCATCAACAGGCCCGAGCGCGGGTTGACCGCCGCTTCGTAATCCTTGGCGTGGGTGCGGTTGGTGGTGCCGACTTCATGCAGCTTCACGCCGGCGCGGGCCATGATGTCGGGGATGCGGAAGGCGCCGCCGATCTCGATCAGCTCGCCGCGGGAAATGATGCCTTCCTTGCGTGCGCCGAGACTGTTCAAGGCCAGCAGCACGGCGGCGGCATTGTTGTTGACCACGGTGACGGCCTCGGCGCCGGTCAGCTCGCGGATCAGCCCTTCGATGAGGTCGTCGCGGTCGCCGCGCTTGCCAGTGGCGAGATCGAATTCCAGATTGAGCGGGTAACGTGCGGCGAGGGTGATCGCCTCAATGGCTTCATCCGGCAGCAAGGCGCGGCCGAGATTGGTGTGCAGCACCGTGCCGGTGAGGTTGAACACCCGGCGCACGCGGCTGCGGTGCTGGCTGGCCAGGCGTTCGCCGGCGCGCCCGGCGAGTACCGCTTCGGACAATTCCAGTGCAGCCAGCTGGCCGTGGCGGGCCGGTTCTCGCAGTTCATCGAGCAGGTCGCGCAGGGTGCTCAGCAATGCCTGACGGCCGTAGCGCTGCTGCAGCGGCTGACAGGCTGGGTCGCGCAGCAGCTTGTCGACCGAGGGCAGGTGGCTGCTGCTCATGCATCGCCCCCCGGTGCCAGCAGCAGGTTGGGGGCCTGGCGCTGAAAGCCCTGCTCGGACAGCAGCATGTCCAGGTCGAGGGTGGCGAGGTCGGCGGAGAGGCTTTCGCCATCCGGCGCCAGGTCCAGGTAGAGCTGCTTGAGGTAGCCATTGCACTCAGGGCAGACCTCGGCCTTGACGCCTTGCGGCGAGCCTTCGAAGTGCAGGTAGTCGAGTTTCTTGGTGCTGCGGCAGAGGCTGCATTTGACGCGCACGTAATGCCACTCGCAGGCGCACAGCGAGCAAACCAGATAGCGCAAGCCGTTGAGCTGGCCGCGATGGCGGATGATGCCCGCCATCGGTGGCGCACCGCAGCAGGGGCAGTGGGTCTGGTCTTCGCGCTCGCGCATGTCGGAGAGATCGAGCTGCAGCAGCCAGTGGCTCCAGGCCAGCTGCAGGGCGGCGCCGAGGAAGGGCACTAGTGCTGGCGGCAGGCTGTCGTACTGGCCGCTGACCAGTGCCACGGCCCAGGCCTTGCGCTGGCCGCTGTCGGCCTCGCGCAGTTGCTCGATGGCAGCGGCTACCGCCGGGTTGTCCGGCACCACGAAGGCTTCCAGCCAGGCATCCAGCATCGTCAGCCAGGCATCGTCGCGGACCAGGGTATCGGCAGCCAGGGGCGGCAGGTTGTGTTTGAGGCTTTCACGGGTGCGGTGTTCATCCAGCGGCGCGAGTGCCGGCGGATTGTCCAGCACCTGCTGCTGCGCCTGGCACACCGCTGCCAGCAGGCGCAGGTAGTCGGCGAACGGATGGCCTTCTGCGAGCTTTGTCAGGCGCGCGCTGCGCAGGGCGAACAGATCGCGCGGCGGCAGGTTGATGAAGGGTGGTTTGCAGGCAGCAGCTTCGATCTGCCCGGGCTCGAGAATGGTGCCTGCCACGCAGGACTCCTTTTCTTGGGGTTGTGCCGAACAGCATAGTCCGTCATCGGCTACCGCTCGGCTTTCGATGGTGCGTGGGGCTGAAGATTCCCGCGCGGGTGCTCGGGAATCTTCAGTTGAACAGCGGTGCCGCTTATTTGCGCTCGGTGATCTCCCGATACCAGGCGGGGTGGTGCTTGCGTGCCCAGGCGCGGCTGACGGTGCCGTAGAGCATCGCGCCCATGGAACCCTTGAGCCAGATGGCGGCATAGATATGCACGATGATGCTGACGATCAGCACAAAGGCGGCGATGGCATGCAGCAGGCTGGCCCAGCGCAGCGAGACGATGCCGAAGAAGCTGCTGAAGTACTCGCGCCAGATGACGATGCCGCTGAACAGCAGCACCAGCATGCTGAGGATCAGCACCCAGAACAGCACCTTCTGCCCGGCGTTGTAGCGGCCGACTTCCGGCAGCTTGTCCTCACGGTTGTGCACCACGTCGTTGATCTGCCTGAGCCACTGGCGGTCGCGCGCTTCGATGCGGTTGTGCCCGGCAAAGCGGATCGCCAGCCAGAGGAAGAAGACGAACATCGCGACCCCGATGAAGGGGTGCAGGATGCGCGTCCAGGTGCCGCCGCCGAACAGCCCGGAGAGGCCAAACAGCGCCGGATGGAACAGCGCCAGGCCGGACAGCGCGGCAAGGACGAAGAGGATGGCAACGATCCAGTGATTGGTTCGCTGCGAGGGGTTGTAGCGTTCGATGTCGTTGTTATTCATCGTTGGCTCCTTGAGCGATCGACTCCGAGGATGGCCCCGCGAACGGGGCCGCCGGATTCAGGGGCGCGGCTCCTTGGGGTCGACAACATGCACCGAAGGATCGACCTGGTGCACCACGGGCTCGCTGAGTTCGGCCTTTTCGTCCTCTTCCTCGACGCGCACCGGCCCGACCCGCGTGTAGTGGAAGAAGCCGGCCAGCACTGCCGCTCCCATGCCCAGCAGGGCGAGGGGCTTGGTCACACCCTTCCACAGGCTGACCAACGGGCTGATGGTCGGCTCGTTCGGCAGGTCGCTGTACAGCGAAGGCTGATCGGCATGGTGCAGCACGTACATCACGTGCGTACCGCCGACGCCATCGGGGTCGTACAGCCCGGCTTGGTCGAAACCGCGCTCCTTCAGATCGGCGATGCGCCCGGCCGCGTGCTCCTTCATGTCGTCCTTGCTGCCGAAGACGATGGCCCCAGTGGGGCAGGTCTTTACGCAGGCTGGCTCAAGGCCGACGGAAACGCGGTCGGAACACAGCGTGCACTTGTAGGCCTTCTTGTCCTTCTCGGAAATGCGCGGGATGTCGAAGGGGCAACCGGTGATGCAGTAGCCGCAGCCGATACAGTGGTCCTGGTTGAAGTCGACGATACCGTTGGCGTACTTAACGATCGCTCCCGGCGCCGGGCAGGCCTTGAGGCAGCCCGGGTCCGCGCAGTGCATGCAGCCGTCCTTGCGGATCAGCCACTCGAGGTCGCCACTGCCGGGGTTCTCGTACTCGGCGAACTTCATCACCGTCCAGGATTCGGCGGTGAGGTCGATCGGATTGTCGTAGGTCCCGTTGCTGGTGCCGACTTCGTCGCGCAGGTCGTTCCATTCCGAACACGCCACCTGGCAGGCCTTGCAGCCGATGCACTTGGAGGTGTCGATCAGTTTCGCCACTTCGCCGATCTCGCGGATCGACGGCCGCTCGGTGGTCGTGGCGGAGCGGGCAATCACGTCTTGAGTAGCCATCATGCCTTCTCCACGTTGACCAGGAACGACTTGAACTCCGGCGTCTGGGTGTTGGCGTCACCCACGAACGGCGTCAGCGTGTTGGTCAGGTAACCGTTGCGCGCCACCCCGGCGAAGCCCCAGTGCAGCGGGATGCCGATGTGATGCACGGTCTGGCCGTCCACCGTAAGCGGCTTGATGCGCTTGGTCACCACTGCCACCGCCTTGATGTAGCCGCGGTTGGACGACACCTTGACCCGTTCGCCAGCCTTGATGCCCAGCTCGTTGGCCAGCACTTCGCCGATCTCGACGAACTGCTCGGGCTGGGTGATCGCGTTGAGCCGGCAATGCTTGGTCCAGAAGTGAAAGTGCTCCGTCAGCCGGTAGGTGGTGGCCGCGTAGGGGAAGTCCTCCGCGGTGCCGAACAGCTCCATGTCGTTCTTGAACACCCGCGCGGCCGGGTTGCTGATGGCCTGGACGTTATCTGGGTGCATGGGATTGCGGCCGATGGGCGTCTCGAACGGCTCGTAATGCTCGGGGAATGGCCCCTCGTTCATCTTGTCCACGGCGAACAGTCGCGCCACCCCTTCGGGGTTCATGATGAACGGGTTCATGCCGTCCTCGGGCCGCGAGTCGACCTTGAAGTCCGGCACGTCGGTACCGCCCCATTTGCCGCCGTCCCACCACACCAGCCGTTTTTTCTGCGGCTCCCACGGGTTGCCTGCGGGGTCGGCAGATGCACGGTTGTAGAGGATGCGGCGGTTGGCCGGCCAGGCCCAGGCCCAGCCCAGCGTCTGGCCCATGCCGTAGGGGTCGGCATCGTCGCGCCTGGCCATCTGGTTGCCGGCCTGAGTCCAGGAGCCGCACCAGATCCAGCAGCCGCTGGAGGTAGTGCCGTCGGCGCGCAGCAGGCCGAAGCCCGGTAGCAGTTCACCGGCCTTGGCCACCTGAGCGCCGGTCTGCAGGTCGAAGACGTCGCTCAAGGCTCTGCCGTTGTACTCCTGGGCGATCTCCTCGGCGGTCGGTTCTTCCGGCTGGCGATAGCCCCAGTCGATGTTGAGCAGCGGTTCGGCGTAGGCGCCGCCCTCCTTGCGATACATTTCGCGCAGACGATGGAACAGCCCGCCCATGATCACCACGTCGGTCTGCGCCTGGCCTGGCGGCTCGGCGGCCTTCCAGTGCCACTGCAGCCAGCGGCTGCTGTTGACCAGCGAGCCGTCCTCCTCGGCGAAGCAGGTGGTCGGCAGGCGGAACACCGTGGTCTGGATGCTGGCGGTGTCGACGTCGTTGTATTCGCCGGCGTTGCGCCAGAACTCCGACGTCTCGGTGGCCAGCGGGTCCATGATCACCAGGTACTTGAGCTTGGCCAGTGCGGCGCTGACCTTGGCCTTGTTGGGGAACGAGGCGATCGGGTTAAAGCCCTGGCAGAAATAACCGTTCACCTGCCCCTGGTACATCATGTCGAACACCTTGAGCACGTCGTAGCCGGGGATATCCAGCTTCGGCAGCCAGTCGTAACCCCAGTTGTTCTCCGCCGTGGCGTTCTTGCCGTACCAGGCCTTCATCAGGCTGACGTGGAATTTCTCGTAGTGCTGCCAGTAGGACAGCTGCCCCGGCCGTAGCGGCTTGGCAGTGCGCTTGGCGATGTAGGAGGTGTAATCCTGCTCGGCTTCCAGCGGCAGGGTCATGTAGCCCGGCAACTGGTTGGAGAGCAGGCCGAGGTCGGTCAGGCCCTGGATGTTGGAGTGCCCGCGCAGGGCATTCATGCCGCCGCCGGGCATGCCGATGTTGCCGAGCAGCAGCTGCACCATGGCGCCGGTACGGATCATCTGTGAGCCGGTCGAATGCTGGGTCCAGCCGAGGGCATACATGATGGTCATGACCTTGCCCGGCGCCGAAGTCTCGGCGATGGTTTCCCAGACCTTGAGCATGCGGTCTTGCGGCGTGCCGCATATGTTGCTGACCACCTCCGGCGTGTAGCGGCTGTAGTGCTGCTTGAGCAGATTGAACACGCAGCGCGGATGGGTAAGGCTCTTGTCGACGCGGGCAAAACCGTCCTCGTCGAGCTCGTAACTCCAGGCTGATTTGTCCGGGTAGGCGCGGCGGTCGGCGTCGTAGCCGTTGAACAGGCCGTTCTCGAAGCCGAAGCCTTCCTTCACGATGAACGAGACATCGGTGTAGTTGACCACGTACTCGTGCTGGATCTTGTCGTTTTCCAGCAGGTAGTTGATCAACCCGCCAAGGAAGGCGATGTCGGTTCCGGTACGGATCGGCGCGTAGTAATCGGCCACCGAGGCAGAGCGGGTGAAGCGTGGGTCGACCACCACCAGCCGCGCCTTGTTGCGCGCCTTGGCCTCGGTAACCCATTTGAAGCCGCACGGGTGCGCTTCGGCCGCGTTACCGCCCATGATCAGGATCAGGTCAGCGTTCTGGATATCGGACCAGTGATTGGTCATGGCTCCACGGCCAAACGTCGGGGCAAGACTTGCCACCGTCGGGCCATGTCAGACACGTGCCTGGTTATCGAATCCCAGAATGCCGAGTGAACGCACCACCTTGTGGGTGATGTAGCCAGCCTCGTTGGATGACGCCGAGGCGGCGAGGAAACCGGTGCTCAGCCAGCGGTTGACCGTCTGACCCTCTTCGTTGCGTTCGACGAAGTTGGCGTCGCGGTCGTCCTTCATCAGCCGCGCGATGCGGTCGAGGGCGTCGCTCCACTCGATGCGCTTCCACTCGTTGCTGCCGGCTTCGCGGACTTCCGGGTGGGTCAGGCGGTTGGGGCTATGAACGAAGTCGAGCAGGCCGGCGCCTTTCGGGCACAGGGTGCCGCGGTTGACCGGGTGATCGGAGTCGCCTTCGATGTGGATGATGTTTTGTGCGACGTTCTTGCCGCCACTGCCATGGCTGTAGAGGATCAGTCCGCAGCCGACCGAGCAGTAAGGGCAGGTGTTGCGGGTTTCGCGCGTGTTGGTCAGTTTGAAATGACGGATCGACTCGGCATACGCCGTCGGCGGGGCCATACCCAATGCCGCCATGCTCGACGCCCCAAGGCCCACACCGCAGACCTTGAAGAACTGTCGACGGTTCATATCCATCGGAGGTTCTCCTTCTTATCAGGCTGGTACGCCGATGCTTTGCCGGCGTCTGCTAAGCAGCTTACGTCAAGAATGGGCAAAGTAAAGGGCTAATTCCGCGCTCCGCTGCCTCGCGGCGTACCGATAAACGAGCCTTGGTCGGGGCGGGCATTCAGGCATCGGCAGCCATGGCCAGCTGCTTTTTCCAATCCCTGGGCGATTGCCCGGTGTGCGCCTTGAAAGCCCGGGAGAATGCGGCTTCGCTGCCGTAGCCCACTTCGATCGCGATCACCTTGATCGGCCGCCCGCGGCGCAAGGCTTTCTGTGCCAGGCGGACGCGCCAACCCTGCAGATACTGGCCCGGCGTGGTGCCGACCGTCTCGCGAAAGGCCGTGGCGAACACGCTGCGCGACATCCCGGCGACCCTGGCCAGCTCCTCGAGCGTCCAGTCCTGCGCCGGCGCTTCGTGCATCGCCACCAGGGCATTGCGCAGGCGCGGGTGCGCCAGCCCGGACAGCAGCCCGCCATTCACCTCGTCGCTTTCCATCAGCTGACGCAGGACCTGGATCATCACCACTTCGAGCAACCGCTCGACCAATGCCACGCGCCCGCAGCGTTGTTCGAAGGCCTCCTCGAACAGCAGCGAGAGAATCGGCTCGGCGCCCCAGACCTGATCCAGCGGCAAGCAGACGACATCGGCCAGCGCCGAGGCAATCGGGTTGCTGGTGCCGCCTTCGAACGACAGGTTCGCGCAGACCATGTCCGCGTTCTGCCCGGGGGCGACGATGAAACGGTGTGTCAGCGGACGCGGAAACAGCAGCAGGCTCGGTTGCTCGACCAGCAGCGACTCCCTGCCATAGCGCACCTCCAGCGTGCCGCTGCGCACCAGATGCAGCTGTCCGTGCACGCCATCGCTTTGCAGCGTGTTGATGCCGCACAGGGGGCCGGTATTGAACACCTGTGCGCTCATCGGGAAGTGGGTCATCAGTGCAGCGAGCCGGTCAGCCATCTTCGTACTCCTGATCATGTTTTCCGGATTCTACGTCACCAATAGTTTTTTCTGGTGAGCAGAATAGCGCTCACCGGGCAACAACGCCCTGGCCTACCAACAGAACAGGAACCGTAGCCATGACCATCGAAAAGATTCTCTACACCGCCACTGCAACCGCCACCGGCGGACGTGAAGGTCGCGCCAGCTCCTCCGATCAGGCGCTCGACGTGCAACTGTCCACTCCGCGTGAACTGGGCGGCGCCGGCGGCCCGGGCACCAACCCCGAGCAGCTTTCGCTGCCGGCTATTCGGCCTGCTTTCTCGGCGCGCTGAAGTTCGTCGCTGGCAAGCAGAAGGTCGCCCTGCCGGCGGATACCCGCATCACCGGCAAGGTCGGCATCGGCCAGATCCCCATCGGCTTCGGCATCGAAGCCGAGCTGACCATCAGCGCGCCCGGCATTGCCCGTGACGTGTTGCAGGAGCTGGTCAACCAGGCCCACGTGGTCTGCCCCTACTCCAATGCTACCCGCGGCAACATCGACGTAACCCTGATCCTCGCCGACTGATCCCCCACCGCACCTACTAACAGGAGACACACGCCATGAATGCCATCATCCGCGCCTTCACCCTCCCGCTGCTGGCCATCGCGATGCAGCCGGCCTTCGCCGCGCAGCCGGAGCAGACCACGCAACCGACATCCAGTATCGCCAGCGCTCGCACCGCCAGCACCATCACCACGGCCGATGGCGTGCAGCTGTACTACAAGGACTGGGGCCCGAAGGACGGTCCGGTGGTCACCTTCAGCCATGGCTGGCCGCTCAACTCGGACAGCTGGGAATCACAGATGCTGTTTCTCGCATCCGAGGGCTACCGAGTGGTCGCCCATGACCGCCGCGGTCATGGCCGTTCAAGTCAGCCCTGGGAAGGCAACGACATGGATCACTACGCCGACGACCTGGCCGCGGTGATCGAGGCGCTGGACCTGAAGGATGTCACCCTGGTGGGCTTCTCCACCGGTGGCGGCGAGGTGGCGCGCTACATCGGCCGCCACGGCACCGAACGGGTGAAGAAGGCCGTGCTGGTCAGCGCCGTGCCGCCGATGATGCTGAAAACCGCGGATAACCCGGGTGGGCTGCCGCTGGAAGTCTTCGACGGCATCCGCAAGGCATCGCTGGAGGATCGCGCGCAGCTGTACTTCGACCTCGCCTCCGGCCCGTTCTATGGCTTCAATCGTCCGGGGGCGAAGGTCTCCCAGGGCCTGATCGACAACTGGCGCGCCCAGGGGCTGCAGGCCGGGCACAAGAACACCTACGACTCCATCGCCACCTTCTCGGCCACCGATTTCCGTGGTGACCTGAAGAAGTTCGACGTGCCGACGTTGGTGATCCACGGCGACGATGACCAGATCGTGCCGCTGGACAGCTCCGGCAAGGCGTCCGCTGCATTGGTCAAGGGTGCGAAGCTGATCGTCTATCCCGGTGCTCCGCACGGCCTGACCGACACCCACAAGGAGCGCTTCAACAACGATCTGCTGGCCTTTCTCAAGGAGTGATGCGCCGGGGCTCTATCGAGCGGCTCGCAGCACCGCGTCACTTGCCGCTCAGAAACGACAAACCCCGCCAGATGGCGGGGTTTGTCTGTGGACTGCGCTAAGGCAGACCAGATTTTCTACACGACGCCGATCAGGCGTTCTGGCGGATACCAGCCACGAGCCAAGGCTGGTTCTCGCCCTGGGCACGTTCCATGCGCCAGCTTTCGCTGAACGGCTCGCCCTGGTCGAAGCGCGAAGTTTTCGCGGTGCCGGTGAAGGTCAGGGTCGCGGTGGTCTTCTCGGCATCGTCGTCGACGCCGTCGAGCTGGATTTGCAGATCGTCGATGTAGGTCGACTGATAGGCATCACCGATCTCGGCGCGCTCCTGCTTGAGGAAGCCCAGCAGCTGTGGGGTGACGAACTCGGAGATCTTGTCCATCTCGTTGGCGTCCCAGTGCTGCTGCAGCGAGAGGAAGTGCTCGCGGGCTGCGGCGACGAAGCTCTGCTCGTTGAACCAGGCCGGGGCATTGATCACCGGAGCGGCGGCGACCGGGGCGGCGCTGCCACCGAAGATGGAGGTCGACGGCTGCTGCGGCATGTCACGCTGCATCGGCGCATGGCCGGCCATGGCAGGCTGCTGCTGGCGACGGCGGGCGGCGAGGAAGCGGAACAGCAGGAACGCGATCAGGCCGAAGATCAGGATATCCATGAACTGGATGCCCTCGAAGCCGTCGCCCATGAACATCGAGGCGAGCAGGCCACCGGCGGCCAGACCGGCCAGCGGGCCGAGCCAGCGCGAGGCACCGCTGGCGGCAGCGGGCGTCTGACGGCCAGCCAGATTCGGTGCGGCCTGGGTCTGCTGGGGCGCCTGGCGGGTCTGGTGGCTGGGCGCCGAGCCGAAGCTCTTGCCGCCGCCGAAGCGCTTGGCGTGGGCGTCGAGCGCGAAGGTCAGGCTGATACACAGCGCCATGAAAATGCTAAGCACACGTTGCATTGAGTGTTCCCGCTGAAAAGAGTGGAGTACGCGCGCCATCCTGCCGAGACGGGCAGGGGTTGGCCAGGGGCAGTATGTTACCGGCTTTTGCTTGCGACCGTTGGTCGCGCCGGGTGAGCGCTGGGCAAGATGCGAAAACGGAGCCTGACGGCTCCGTTCTGTGCTGCAGCGGGTTTAGCGCCAGTTGTACAGTTCCTTCTCGGAGATTTCGTGCATCGGCTTGACCTGCTCCTGGAAGGCCTTCATCGATGCCCAGATGCGGCCGTTCAGCTCACTCTGCGCGGCCAGCTCGCCAAGCACCAGCTCCGACTGTTCCTGCATGGCGCCGAGCACTTCGTCAGGGAAGCGCTTGAGCTCTACGCCCTGCTGCTTGAGCTGGTCCAGCGCCAAGGCGTTGTTGTAGACGTAGTCGTCCATCATGTCGCGGCTGGCCGCGCGGGTCGCTTCGGTGAGGATGGCTTGCAGGTCCTCGGGCAGGGTATCCATTGCCTTCTGATTGACCAGCAACTCCAGCACCGCCTGCGGCTCCTGCCAGCCCGGGTAGTAGTAGTACTTGGCCGCCTTGTGCAAACCGAAGACCAGATCGTTGTACGGGCTGACCCAGTCAGTGGCGTCGATGGCGCCGGTCTGCAACGCGGTGAACACTTCGCCGCCAGGCAGGTTCACGGTGGTCGCGCCGAGGCGCGCCAGCACTTCGCCGCCGAGGCCCGGCATGCGGATCTTCAGGCCGCGCAGATCGCCCAGCGCATTGATTTCCTTGTTGTACCAGCCGCCCATCTGCATGCCGGTGTTTCCGACCACCATCGGCTTCACGCCGAAGGGTGCATAGGCCTCTTCCCAGAACTTCTGGCCGTCGCCTTTGCTGAGCCAGGCGTTCATTTCGATGGCGGACAGCCCGAACGGGACCGAGGTGAAGAACTGCGCGGTCGGGACCTTGCCTTTCCAGTAGTAGGCGGCGCCGTGACCCAGTTCGGCGGTGCCGCGGGAAACGGCATCGAACACTTCCAGCGCCGGCACCAGTTCGCCGGCGGCGTAGACCTTGATGGTCAGGCGGCCGTCGCTCATCACCTTGACGCGGTCGGCCAGGCGCTCGGCGGCGGTGCCCAGCCCCGGGTAGTTCTTCGGCCAGGCGGTGACCATTTTCCAGGTGTAGGTCTTGGCGGGTTCGCTGGCGGCTTGTTGGCCGGCGTTTTCGACTTTCTTGTCGTCATTGCAGCCGGCAAGGCCGAGGGTAGCAAGCAAGGCAGCGGCAGCACCGAACAGATGGCGGCGTTTCATGGGTCGGTATCCTTGGAAGATTCTTCTTATAGGAAAGGCTTGTTGGTATGACGGGTTGACGTTAGCGTCAACTCTACAGTGCTTCAAGTTTTGCGTAGCTGAGCATCAGCCATTTGCTGCCCTCGTCTTCGAAATTGACCTGCACCCGTGCCTGGGCACCGGAGCCTTCGAAGTTGAGGATGGTGCCTTCGCCGAACAGCGAATGGCGCACGCGCTGGCCAAGGTTGAACGGCGTTTCCGGCACGCCGGCGCCATCGAACAGTGACGAGCCGCTCATGCTCTTGCCGCTGAACGAGCGCGTCACGGTATTGCTCAGACGCACTTCCTGGATCAGCGCTGGCGGCACTTCACGGACGAAGCGCGAGATCTTGTTGTAGGTCTCGCTGCCGTAGAGCCGGCGGGTTTCGGCGTAGGTGATCACCAGCTGCTGCATGGCGCGGGTGATGCCGACGTAGGCCAGGCGGCGTTCCTCTTCCAGACGGCCGGATTCCTCCAGGCTCATCTTGTGCGGGAACAGGCCTTCTTCCATGCCGACCAGGAACACCAGCGGGAACTCCAGACCCTTGGCGCTGTGCAGGGTCATCAGCTGCACGCTGTCCTCGTGGTCGCCGGCCTGCTGTTCGCCGGCCTCCAGCGATGCGTGATCGAGGAAGGCGGCCAGCGGCGACTGGACGTCGTCGTCCTCTTCGCTGTAGCTGTCGAAGGCACGCGCGGCGGAGACCAGTTCCTCGAGGTTTTCCACCCGCGCCTGGGCCTTCTCGCCTTTCTCGTCGCGGTGATAGGCCAGCAGCCCGGACTGTTCGATGACCAGCTGCGCCATGTTGTGCAGCTGCATGCCTTCGACCTTCAGCGCCAGGGTGTCGACCAGCTCGACAAAGGCGTTCAGCGCGCTGGCAGCGCGCCCGGACACCGCCTTGGTGCCGACCGCCTGGTGCAGCGCGGCCCACATCGACAGGCCCTGCTCACGCGCCAGCTGGCGCAGGCATTCAACGGTCTTCTCGCCGATGCCGCGGGCCGGCACGTTGATCACCCGTTCCAGCGCCGCGTCGTTGTCGCGGGTCTGGATCAGGCGCAGGTAGGCCATGGCGTTCTTGATCTCGGCGCGCTCGAAGAAGCGCTGGCCGCCGTAGATGCGGTAGGGGATCTTCTCGCGCAGCAGCGCCTCTTCCAGTACCCGCGACTGGGCGTTGGAGCGGTAGAGGATGGCGATCTCGCTGCGGCTCATGCCGTCGCGGATGGCCTTCTCGATGCTTTCGACCACGTAACGCGCTTCGTCGTGCTCGTTGAACGCAGCGTACAGGCTGATCGGCTCGCCCTCGCAGCCGGAGGTCCAGAGCTCCTTGCCGAGGCGACCCTGATTGTTGGCGATCAGCGCGTTGGCGGCCTTTAGGATGCAGGCAGTGGAGCGGTAGTTCTGTTCCAGGCGGATGGTTTCGGCATCCGGGAAGTCGGCGCTGAACTGGTGCAGGTTCTCGATGCGCGCGCCGCGCCAGCCGTAGATCGACTGGTCGTCGTCGCCGACCACCATCAGGCTTTCGCCGCCCTTGGCCAGCAGTCGCAGCCAGGCGTACTGCACGGCGTTGGTGTCCTGGAACTCGTCGACCAATACGTGGCGGAAGCGCCGCTGATAGTGCTCGAGCAAACCCGGATGATCACGCCACAGGTCCAGGGCGCGCAGCAGCAGTTCGGAAAAGTCGATGACGCCGGCGCGGGCGCAGGCCTCTTCGTAGGCTTCGTAGATCTTCAGCTGAGTGGCGAGGAACAGATCGCCGCCAGCCTGGATGTTACGCGGGCGCAGGCCTTCGTCTTTCTGACCATTTATCCACCACTGGGCCTGGCGTGCCGGCCAGCGCTGCTCATCAAGGCCGAGTTCGCGGATCACTCGCTTGACCAGACGCTGCTGGTCGTCGGAGTCGAGGATCTGGAAATTCTGCGCCAGCTTGGCTTCCTGCCAGTGCGCCCGCAGCAGGCGGTGGGCCAGGCCGTGGAAGGTGCCGACCCACATGCCCTGCGGGTTGACGTGCAGCAGCTGCTCGATACGCTGACGCATCTCTGCAGCAGCCTTGTTGGTAAAGGTCACCGAAAGAATCGAGTGCAATGATGCGCGCTCGACCTGATGCAACCAGGCGATGCGGTGCACCAGTACCCGGGTCTTGCCCGAGCCAGCGCCAGCCAATACCAGTTGACGGCCCAGCGGCGCGGCCACGGCCTGGCGCTGAGCATCGTTGAGGGAATTCAGGAGGAGAGAGAGATCGTCATGCATCGCGGCATTCTATTGGAAATGCCTGCGCTTCGCTCGCCCTGTGGTCCGTTCCGGCGTGCCGCTCGCGGCAAACGAAGGCTACCGTTGGCGAATCGGATTGGTGTAGCGGCTCATCCATTGGTCGATAAGGGTGACCATAGGGGTATTTCCGACGCACCGTGGTATGACGAGGGGCTAGCAACATGCCATTATCAAATGTGTTTTGGTTCCCAGAGAGCCTAATTCGGGTGCAGCTATTACTAGAACAACATCCATGACCGAGTCTATCCGAGCCGCCAACCTGGCATCAGCGCAGCAAGTCCCCAGCGGGGCATCGGCAGCCGATCACCCCGCCGAGCGCACACGACTGTTGTACCGGGGTTCGCGTATTCCGGCTGTGCTGCTGTTGATCACCACGCTGATCTGTGTGGTTGTGCTCTGGGGTGAGCGGGGCGGCATCGAGCTTGGCGTCTGGGCAGGCTGGATGGCATTTCTGGGGCTGTTGCGGCTGCAGCAGGTCATGACTTTCAATCGAACCAGCTCCGAGCAGCAGGCAGAGCCGTACTGGCGCTGGCGCTTCTTGCTGGGCAGTGCTGCTTCTGCGCTGAGTCTGTGCTACGCCATGGTGGTTCTGGTGCCGCCTGACGTGTTCGTCACCCAGGCGCTGCTCTACGGTCTGATCGGCTCGGTGGTGGTGGCAGCCAGTGTCGCCTACGGGGTCAGTCTGCCGGCGTTCTTCAGTTTTGCCGTGCCCAGCCTGCTGCCGACGGGCTTGCTCCTAATGACCAGTGAGCACCCGCTGCAGCAGGGGTGGGGCTTGTTGGCGATGATCGTGCTTGCGACCCTGAGCCTGATCGCTTGGCAGATCAACCGACTGGTCAGCGACGGCCTGCAACAGCGGTTGCACAAGCAGCGCCTGATCGAGCGGCTGGAAAAGGCCGGGCGCGAGGCGGATGTGCTCAACCGTCGCCTGGCATCGGAAGTCGAGCAGCGCCGCCATGCCGAGCAGCAATTGCGTGGCGCTTATGACGACCTCGAGCAGCGGGTGGTCAAGCGCACCGCCGAGCTGGCCCGGGTTGCCGAGGAGCTGGGCGAAAGCGAGGCGCGATTGAATCTGGCCCTCGATGCCAGTGGTCTCGGGCTTTGGGACTGGGACCTGCAACACAACCGCATTCATCACTCTCGACTCGAGGTGGTCTTTGGCATCGGTCTACAAAGGCGCCATGACGAAGACGGCTCCCCGCTGCCGGACATCCATCCGGATGATCTGGCAGGTGTCCGCGCCACCCTGATTTCGCACCTTAAGGGCGAAACCGAGTTTTTTGCCGTCGAGTATCGTGCGTTGCGAGCCGATGGCACTGAGATCTGCATGGAGGACCGCGGGCGGGTGATCCAGCGTGATGCTTCCGGGCGAGCGCTGCGCATGATCGGTACCCGTCGCGACATCAGTGATCTGCGCCGCCAGGCCGAGCAGCAGCGACTGGCTGCGACGGTGTTCGAAGCGGCCAGCGAAGGCATGGTGATCATGAACGCCAGGTACCGCGTGTTGGCGATCAATGACGCCTGTTGTGCGTTGTCCGGTTATAGCCGTGAGGAATTGCTCGGTCGCAGCGTGGCGCGCATTGCCGGCTCACCGGAAAGCCAGCGCCAGTACGCGGCGATGCGCGAAGCACTGGAGCGTCATGGCTACTGGCAGGGCGAGCTGATCGAGACGCGCAAGAGCGGCGAGGTCTACCCGCAGTGGGTGCAGTTGCGTGAAGTGCGTGATGCCAACAACAGTGTCTCTCACGTGGTCGCCTTCATTTCCGATCTCAGCGTACGGCGCAAGATCGAGGAACGCCTGCGTTATCTGAGTCAGCATGACGATCTAACCGGGCTCGCCAATCGCGGCCTGCTCAAGGAGCGGCTGCATGAGGCCTGCCAGCGTGGGCATCGTAACGGACGCAACATGGCGGTGCTCTACATCGACCTGGATCGCTTCAAACTGCTCAACGAAAGCCTCGGCCATGAAGCGGCCGATGAGCTGTTGCGCGAGGTATCGCGCCGGTTGAAGCAGACCCTGGCCGATGCGGACACCATCGCTCGCTTGTCTGGCGACGAATTCGTCGTGCTTCTCGATGGCTATGGCAGCCTCAGCGGTCTCGCTCATATGGGTAGCCGGCTGCTGCAGCGGATCCGCAAGCCGATAATCGTCGGTGATCAGGAGTTGGTGATCGGGGCTTCCATCGGCGTCAGCCTGCTGCCGGACAACAGCCGCGACGCCGAGGTACTGCTGCGCCAGGCCAGCACCGCCATGCAGCACGCCAAGCATCTGGGCGGCAATACACTGCAGTTCTTTACCGACCGCCCGCAGGCCTCGAGCATGCAGTACCTGCAGCTGGAGAATCAGCTGCGCAAGGCGCTCGAAGTCGGCCAGCTGGAGGTTTTCTATCAGCCACGCCTGAGTCTCGCCGACGACAGCCTGGATGCCGCCGAGGCGCTGGTGCGCTGGCGGCATCCGCAGCGCGGCCTGATTGCCCCCGCGCACTTCATACCGCTGGCCGAGGAAACCGGCTTGATCATCCCGCTGGGTGAGTTCGTCCTGCGTGAGGCCTGTCGCCAGGCGCGTCAGTGGCAGCAGGACGGGCTGGCGGAGATTCGTGTGTCGGTGAACCTCTCGGTCAAGCAGCTGCGTCAGGGCAACTTCGTAAGTCTGGTGCGCCAGGTGCTCGAAGAGACCGGCCTGCCAGCGACTATGCTGGAGCTGGAGCTGACCGAAAGCCAGCTGCTGGACGACATCGACAATGCCATCAGCATCAGCGAACAGCTGCGCGCGCTGGGTGTGAAGTTGGCCATCGACGATTTCGGCACCGGTTTCTCGTCATTGAGCTATCTCAAACGCTTCCCGGTGGACTACGTGAAGATCGATCGTTCGTTCATCAGTGAGCTGGAGCATTCCAGCCAGGATGCGGCGATTACCCGCGCGATCATCGCCATGGTTCATAGCCTGGAACGCAAGGTGGTGGCCGAAGGAGTGGAAACCCAGGCGCAGATGGATTTCCTCAAGGCCAACCAGTGCGACGAGATTCAGGGCTACCTGCTCAGCCCGCCGGTGCCGGCTGAGCAGTTCGCTGAATTGCTGCGCTAGCGGCGACGCGGTAACGCGCCGCCCGTAGCGGCATCAGCCGCGGGTGGTGGTGCCTTCCAGCTCGCGCATCAGTAGGGCGTAGCTCAGGTCCACGTCTTCCGGTACGGGTAGATAGACGGTGTGGCCATCGCCTGGTGCTACCTCGATGGATTCGCCGCGCTTGTTCTCCAGCTGCTCAAGGCGCAGGTTGAGATTGCCCTGAGGCGTCATCAGCTCCAGCTTGTCGCCGACAGCGAAACGGTTCTTCACCTTCACTTCAGCCAATCCGTTGCGACGCTCGCCGGTCAGCTCGCCGACGAACTGCTGGCGATCGGAGACCGAGAAGCCGCGCTCGTAGTTCTGGTACTCGTCATGCACATGGCGGCGCAGGAAACCCTCGGTGTAGCCGCGGTGGGCTAGCGATTCGAGGGTGTCCATCAGCGACTTGTCGAACGGCCGACCGGCGAGGGCGTCGTCGATGGCCTTGCGGTAGACCTGCGCGGTGCGTGCCACGTAGTAGTGGCTCTTGGTGCGGCCTTCGATCTTCAGCGAGTGCACACCCATCTGCACCAGGCGCTTGACATGCTGCACGGCACGGAGGTCCTTGGAGTTCATGATGTAGGTGCCGTGCTCGTCCTCAAAGGCGGACATGAATTCGCCCGGACGGCTGCTATCTTCGAGCAGGAACACTTCATCGGTTGGCGCGCCGACGCCTAGAGTCGGTTCAGGGCTGCTCGGCTCGGCCTGTTGCACGGCGATCGGCTCGTATTTGTGCACGATGTCGCCTATCTCGTTTTCCTTCGCCTCGTGGGTCTTGTACTCCCAGCGGCAGGCGTTGGTGCAACTGCCCTGGTTGGGATCGCGCTTGTTGATGTAGCCCGACAGCAGGCAGCGGCCGGAGTACGCCATGCACAGTGCACCGTGGACGAACACTTCGAGTTCCATGTCCGGCACCTGCTCGCGGATCTCGGCGATCTCCTCCAGCGACAGCTCGCGCGACAGGATCACGCGGCTGACGCCCTGGCTTTCCCAGAACTTAACCGTGGCCCAGTTCACCGCGTTGGCCTGTACAGATAGGTGAATGGTTTGCGCGGGGAAATGCTGGCGCACCAGCATGATCAGACCGGGATCGGACATGATCAGTGCATCCGGACCCATCGCTACCACCGGCTCCAGGTCCTTGATGAAGGTCTTCAGCTTGGCGTTGTGCGGGGCGATGTTGACCACCACATAGAACTGCTTGCCCAGCGCATGCGCTTCGTCGATGCCGAGCTTGAGGTTGGCGTGGTCGAACTCGTTGTTGCGCACGCGCAGGCTGTACCGCGGCTGCCCGGCGTATACCGCATCGGCACCGTAGGCAAAGGCGTAACGCATGGATTTCAGCGTGCCGGCAGGGGACAGCAGCTCGGTGCGGTAAGGGGTGCTCATGGCGCGGGACTCGCAGGAGGGCATCGAAGAAGCGCGGCATTTTACTGTGCTTGCCGGCCGATTGCGCGTCGTCTGCGATATTCGGGGTGAGGCGCAATGGCGCCCCGCCTGAGCGGGGCGCCGGGGCTCAGGCGGCGGATGCGTCCTTGAGCATCTCGTAGAGCCGATCCTTGAGATGCAGCTTCTCCTTCTTCAGGGTTTCCACCTCGCTGTCGGTGCCTGGCACGATGTGGGCTTCGATGTTCTTGACCCGTTGATCCAGCTCGTTGTGCTCATCGAACAGGCGGGCAAAGGTCTTGTTTTCTGCCTTCAGGCGGGTGATCAGGTCGCGGTACTCGGGAAACATGGCAACTCCTGCATGGTGGATAAGCCGGCGAGCAGGTCAGGCCTTAGCGGGTAAAGCGTGACGTGCTTCTTGTCTCCATAGTCATCCCGCGCGTTGCCGGCAGTATTGATCGGCGTCAGCGTCCAGACAGCAAAACGCCGGGACGAGCCCGGCGTTTTCCAATGAAGCGTCGATCAGGCCGCTGCGATCACATCGCCGTGATTTTCCGGCTCGATCAGTGCGCGGTGCAGCGCAGCGATGGCGGCGTCGTAGTCCTCTTCGTTGACTACACACTGCATCTCCACCTGGCGGATAGACTGGTGGATCGCCTGGATGCTGATGCCCGCCTCGGCCAGAGCGGCCACGGTCTTGGCGAGGATACCCTTGACCTTGAGGTCGGAGCCGATCGCCGAAACGATGGCCAGGTTGTGCACCGTGACCTCGGCGGCCGGGTAGTGCTCCTCGATCAGCCGCGCGGCGCGGTTGATCAGTTTGCGCGAACCGGAGGCGTAGTAAGTGATGCTGTTGGCGTCGGAATCCTTGTTCACCACATAGAGCTTGAGCTGTTTGAGCAGCTTGCTGATCTCCATGTCGTGGCTGATGTCGCCGAGCATGTCCTGGTCGAACACCTCGATGCCGAAGACGTCCTTGCGCCCGGCGATGATCTCGACGCAGGGCTTCTCGGACTTGTAGTCCTGGCTGATCAGCGTGCCGCCATGCTCGGGCTCGAAGGCATTCTTGATGCGCAGCTCGACACCGGCACGGCGCAGGGTCTTGGCCGCACGCGGGTGGATCGCCTCCATGCCGAGGTTCGAGAGCTGGTCGGCGACGTCGTAGTTGGTGCGGCCGATGGTGACCACCTTGTCGGCACCCACCAGATTCGGGTCGGCGGAAGAGAGGTGGAATTCCTTGTGGATGATCGCCTCATGGGCGCCGGTGGCAGCGGCGATCTGGGCGAAGGTGATCTCGCTGTAGCCGCGGTCGTAGGTGTTCATGAGGCCTTCGGCGCAATGCGTGTAGCCGGTGGCGACCACCAGTTCGCGGGCGAAGTCGAAGCTGGCGAAGTGGCTGGCGATCATCTCCTCGAACGGCAGCGGCGACTCCTGCTGCCAGCCGGTGAGATCAGCCAGGCGGGCGTTGACGCCGCGCTGCTTGAGGGCCAGCACCGAGTTGAATGCGCTGTGCGCCTCACCGAGGGAGGCAAGCATTTCGCGCACCTTCATCAGGTGCTCGGAGAGCTGGAAGTGGCCGTAGGCGCAGAGCTTCTGCAGGCTGTGCATGCACTCGCTGGCATCGTCGATGCGCGAGTTGATGAACTGGTTGGCGGCGTGCAGTTCGTACTCGGAGCTGAACAGCTCGGCATTTTTTTCCAGCATGCGCCGGCGCACCTGTTCCAGTGCCTCACGCCAGGCGCCTTCGTTCTGCGCATCGGCGAAACGCTGATAGACACCGGGCTCGCCGGTCTTCTTGTGTTCCAGCAGCAGGTTGGTCATGCCGCTGTAGGCCGAGACGACGAAGATGCGCTGGTACAGCGCTGCGCCTTCACGGTGGCCGATGAAGATGTTGTCGAGGACTTCCTCGAAGCGGCTCATCGACGTGCCGCCGATCTTTTCTACGGTATGCATATTTTTATTGCGTCCGAATCTGGCAGGCCGTTGACGGGCCCGGCGCGGCTGGCGCACCTGTCGATCAACGAGCTGAAAGTGAATTCATCCCTGGGCCGTAAGTGATCGGCCAAGCCGGGGGATCGGGCCCGTCATCAGACGCGCCCAATCGCCTCAGAGATACTGTTGCGGCTGAATGTCCAGCGGCTTGAACGTCTCGCGCTCGGCGACGAATGCCGGGCGGGATTTCTGCTCGCAGAACGGCGGCTGCACGGCATTATCCACGTGGTTGTAGACGTAGAACAGATTGCTTCGCGCGCTGGGTGTGATGTTGCCGTTGGAGCCGTGCATGGTGTTGCAGTCGAAGAACACCACGCTGCCCGCGGGCCCGGTGGCGCAGTCGATGCCGAAGCGGCTGGCTAGCTCGCTCAGGCTGTTCTGGTCAGGCACACCGAACTCCTGCTTGCGCAGGGATTTCTCGTAGTGGTTCTCCGGCGTGGCGCCGACGCAGCGCACGTAGTGCCTGTGCGAGCCGGGCATCAGCATCAGCGGGCCGTTGTGCGGCTCGTTGTCGGTCAACAGGATCGAGCAGGACAGGCAGCGCATGCGCGGCATACCGTCCTCGACGTGCCAGGTCTCGAAGTCCGAGTGCCAGTAGAACTCCTTGCCGGTGAAGCCGGGCTTGAAGTTCATCCGCGACTGATGCACGTACAGATCACCACCGAGAATGAAGCGGGCGATGCCGGCGGTGCGCTCGTCGGCGGCCACGCGGGCGAACAGTTGGTTATCGCTGTGGATGTCGAACACCGAGCGGATCGCGCCGCTGTCGGGTTCCTTGATGGTCTTGCCGGAACCGGCGACGGCGGGGTCCTGGCGCATGCGCTCGAGTTCGGCACGGAACACCGCCACTTCGTCGGCGCTGAACAGATTGGGAATGACCAGGTAGCCGTCGCGCTCGAAACGCTCGATCAGCTCCGCCGCTATCGGCGCATTCTCCAGGTCGCTGCGGTAGACGACCGGATCCAGGCGTTCCTGCCAGCTGGGCTGGTCTTCCTGGCGCGAGGGATACAGGTCGGCTTGCATAGGGTTCACGCTTACCTCCTTTTCTTGTGATGGGGGGCGGCTCGGCGGCCGCCCCGGTAAACCGGTATCAGACGGTTTCGGCCTCCAGCGGATAGACGCCGCTCTCGTCATGCACTTCCTTGCCGTTGAGCGGCGGGTTGAAGACGCAGGCCATCTTCATGTCCTCGCTACCGCCACGCAGCAGGTGCTCGTCGTGCTTGTCGAGGATGTACAGCGTGCCGGGTTCGATCTTGTAGATCTTGCCGTCGGCGATGGTCTCGATCTCGCCGTTGCCGCTCATGCAGTACACCGACTCCAGATGGTTCTGGTAGTGGATGTGCGTCTCGCTGCCGGCGTAGATGGTGGTGATGTGGAACGAGAAACCCATGTTGTCGTCTTTGAGCAACAGGCGGGTGCTGTCCCAGGTGCCGGTCTTGCTGTGGACCTTGCGGTCGGTCTGCTCGCACTCGGCGAGGGTTCTGACGATCATTGCAAATACCTCAGGAAGCTTGGTTTTCGGTCTGCTCGCTCATCACGGCGGCGAAGGCCTTGTCGAGGATGGCGAGTGCGCGGTCGATCTGCTCTTCGCTGATGATCAGCGGGCAGAGACACTTGACCACTTCACTGTGGGCGCCGCTGGTTTCGATAACCAGGCCGTTCTCGAAGGCGTGACGGCAGACGGCGGAGGCGATATCACCATCCGGGCAGCTGATGCCGATCATCATTCCGCGGCCCTTGAGGAACAGCGAATCCGGGCCGTGGCGGCGGACGATGCGTTGCATGCCGTCGGCGATGCGCTTGCCCTTGGCCTTCACGCTGTTGGCGAACTCGTCGTTCTGCCAGAAATGCTCGACGGCTGCGGCAGCGGTGACGAACGCATGGTTGTTACCGCGGAAGGTGCCGTTGTGCTCGCCTGGCTTCCACTGGTCCAGCTCTGGGCGCAGCAGCACCATGGCGAATGGCAGGCCATAGCCGGACAGCGACTTGGACAGGGTCACGATGTCCGGATGGATGCCCATCTCCTCGAAGCTGAAGAAGGTCCCGGTGCGGCCGCAGCCGGCCTGGATGTCATCGACGATCAGCAGCATCTCGTGCTTGCGGCAGAGTTTGTCGAGCTTGCGCATCCACTCGGTCGACGCGGTGTTGAGACCGCCTTCACCCTGCACCACCTCGACGATCACCGCGGCCGGCTTGTCGATGCCGCTGGAGGGGTCGGAGAGCAGCTTGTCCATCATGCCGATGGTGTTGGTCTTGTCGCCGAAATAGTTGGCGTACGGCATGCGGCTGACATCGGTGAGGCTGATGCCCGAACCACCGCGGTGATGCTGGTTGCCGGTCGCGGCCAGCGCGCCGATGCTGCAGCCGTGGAAGCCGTTGGTGAAGCTGATGATGTTGTTACGCCCGGTGACCTTGCGCGCCAGCTTCATCGCCGCTTCGACCGCGTTGGTGCCGGTCGGGCCGGTGAACTGCATGCGGTAGTCGCCCATACCGCGCGGTTCGAGGATCAGGCGGTTGAAGGTTTCGAGGAAACGCTCCTTGGCCGCGGTGTACATGTCCAGGCCGTGGGTAATGCCGTCGTTCTCGATGTACTCGAGCAGCGCCTGCTTGAGTACCGGGTGGTTATGCCCGTAGTTGAGCGTGCCGGCACCGGCGAGGAAGTCGATGTAACGCTTGCCGTCCTGGGTGACCAGTTCGGCGCCCTGGGCCTGGTTGAAGACCACGGGGAAGGAACGGCAGTAGCTACGAACCTTGGATTCGTTCAGTTCAAAAGTTTTCATGCGTGCTCCTTGAGCTCTTCTTCTAGATGGGAAACGGTGAACGGGCCGGCGCGGTAGAGCACCTCGTCCTCGTGCTGACCGCCGAAATGCGCGGCGCGGGAGAACAGCGTGCGCGTGGTGCAGTCGGCACCCAGCCGATCGAATGCCCGCTTGAACAATGCCTGCGACGCCGAGTTGTCCGGGGAAATGGTGGTTTCCATGAAGCGCACGTCGTGCTCACGGGCCACACGGGCCGTCAGTGCCAGCAGCATGCGCAGGGCCAGGCCCTGACCGCGCATCGAACTGTCGACGGCGACCTGCCAGACGAACAGGGTGTCCGGGCGGGCAGGGGGGCGATAACCCGAGATGAAACCAACCAGCTCGCCTTGGGCGTTCTCTGCGGCGATGGCGGTGTCGGCGAAATCGGAGCACTGCAGCAGGTTGCAGTAGACCGAATTGGTATCGAGGGGCTGGCAGCGCGCCACCAGCTGATGCAGGTTGTAACCGTCGCCGTCGGTTGGGCGACGGAGCACTACGGTGGGGAAACTCAAAACAATGCCTTTGGGGTTGTTGATTGAATTCCTTATTAGGGTAGGCATATCCGGAGAAGTTTCTCAACCCGAACTTCCGAATATGCGAAGTGCTGGGGCTCGCATATATCGCTCAATCCCGCGCTATTACAGCGATTGCGCCATTGATGTATCAGTCTGTTTCATTCCGACTGGCGAGTAATGATCGCTGATAGTTATGCGTGAGTTCAGGGAGTGACACGGGAAGTTCGAGCGTCGTGGCGCGAAGAAGTTCTCAAAGCGTTGCGTGATCTGGGCTGCAGGTGCCGTGAGTGCTGGGTTTCGATCTGTTTCCTGGCGCGCTGCTCAATCGCGGTATTTGTGCGAGTGCTCATGCCATTTTGCGGTGAAGTATGTCTGGAAGAATAGTACGCAATGCGAGCAGGGAAATAGCAGTGATATGCGAACCGAACTATCCATAATAATTGGCTGATATGACGCCTGTATGTCGGCGTGATACGGCCGAGGCTGAGCTAGTTGATCTCACTAGTTGCCAGGGCCGTACCGGGCGGTTACGAAAAGACTACCGATCCGCTCTATCTCGCGTTATACGCGGGCTGCAGCGAAGTTGTGAGAAGTTGCTCTGGGTAATTTCATTGCCACCAGTGGCGGCCCTGGCGTTCGATGAATTGGTGTGCCTGATCCGGCCCATCTTCTCCGGCCGGGTACGGCCGCGGTTTGCGGTAGTGGCCATGCCAGCCGCGAAGGATCGGGTCGACCCAGTTCCAGGCCGCTTCCACCTCGTCGCGGCGCATGAATAGCGTCGAATCACCCTCGATCACATCCAGCAGCAGACGCTCGTAGGCCTCCCAGCGGCGTGTGCTGCTGAAGGCGTGAGCGAGGTTCAGATCGAGCTCCACTGGCTCCAGCTGCATGCCTTTGCCGGGTGCCTTGGCCATCAGCTGCAGGCTGATGCTCTCCTCCGGCTGCAGGCTGATCACCAGGCGGTTCACTTCGCCTTTGGTGAACAGCATGTGTGGCACCTGTTTGAAGGTGATGATGATCTCCGAGCGCTTTCTTGCCATGCGCTTGCCGGTGCGCAAATAGAAGGGCACGCCGGCCCAGCGCCAGTTGTCGATCTCGGCCTGTACGGCGACGAAGGTTTCGGTGTCACTGTCGTTGTCGATGCTGGGCTCGAAGTAGTAGGCCTGCACATCCTGGCCGCCGATCTGGCCTGCGCCGTATTGGCCGCGCACGGTCTTGTCCAGTACATCGTTGCCGGTGATGGGCTTGAGCGCCTCGAGCACCTTCACCTTTTCGCCGCGGATATGCTTGGCGTCGAAACGTACTGGCGCTTCCATCGCCACCAGGCAGAGCAGCTGCAACAGGTGGTTCTGCAGCATGTCGCGCATGGCGCCAGCGTTGTCGTAATAGCCGCCGCGGTTCTCCACGCCGAGGGTCTCGGCGACAGTGATCTGCACATGATCGATATGCCCGGCGCGCCAGATCGGTTCGAACAACGCGTTGGCGAAGCGCAGGGCCATGAGGTTCTGCACCGTCTCCTTGCCCAGGTAATGGTCGATCCGGTAGATGCGTGACTCGGGGAATACCGCGCCGATCGCTTCGTTGATCTCCAGCGCCGAATCGAGCGAGTGACCGATGGGCTTTTCCAGCACGATGCGTGCGTCGTCCCCAGCCAGGCCTGCACTTTCGAGGTTGGCGGCGATAGGTTCGAACAGATCAGGAGCAGTCGCCAGGTAATGCACCCGCACACGCCCTTCGGCCTTACCGAGATGATGGGCAAGTCGGACGAATTCACCGCGCTGGGTGGCGTCCATGGCGAAGTAATCCAGGCGTTGGGCGAAAGCTTGCCAGGTGTCGGCACTGAAGTCGTTACGCGCAACCTGGGCACGGCAATGCCGCTCCGCCAGAGCCACGTAGCCATCGCGGTCGAGCTTCTTGCGTGCCAGGGCTAGGATCCGCACGTCGGCGTGCAGGCGACCGTCGCGGTGCAGGTGGTAGAGCGCCGGAAGCAGTTTGTGCAGCGTCAGGTCACCGGTTCCACCGAACACGAGCATGTCACAGGAAATCGACATCGGGTCACTCCTAGAGGCCAAAAAATGGGCGGCATGCCGAGGCTTGTAGTATAACTACCGCCCCACTACAACCCGCTGATGGCCGAGCGGCGCCTGTTGCGCCTGAATGAGGCCGTCATACGTGATCATAGCGAGTCCGGAACGTGAATCTGCTGCAGCACATCGCCCAGTCTAGAAGCCTGCTACGGAAGTCGGAGCTTAAGGTGGCCGATCATGTGTTGCTCGATCCGGCCGCGGTGATGCACAGCTCCATGGCAGACCTCGCGCATGCCGTGGGTGTCAGCGAGCCGACCATCGTGCGCTTCTGTCGCGCTATCGGCTGCCTCGGCTTCCAGGATCTCAAGCTGAAGCTGGCGCAGAGTCTGGCGGCCGGTGCCAGCTTCGGTCAGTTTGCGATCAGCGAGAACGACTCGGTAACCGATTTCGCGCTGAAGATCTTCGACACCACCCTGCACACGCTGATGGAGGTGCGCGAGAAGCTCGACTCCGACGCGCTGGAACGCGCCGTCGCCGCCATGGCCAAGGCCGAGCGCGTGGAGTTCTATGGTTTTGGCGCCTCCGGCGCAGTGGCTACCGACGCACAGCACAAGTTCTTCCGTTTGTTGCTGTCAGCCGCGGCCTATTCCGATCCGCATATGCAGGCGATGTCGGCGGTGACCCTCAAGCCCAGCGATGTGGCCATCTGCATCTCCCAATCAGGGCGCTCCAAGGACCTGCTGATCACCGCCAATGTGGTACGGGAGTCGGGCGCTACGCTGATCACCCTGTGCCCGAGCCAGACGCCGCTGGCCGAGCTGGCCACCATCAACCTGGCGATCGACGTGCAGGAAGACACTGAGATCTACACCCCGCTGACCTCGCGCATTGCCCATCTGGTGGTAATCGACGTGCTGGCCATGGGGGTCGCGATGGCGCGCGGACCGAGCCTGGTCAATCACCTCAAGAGCGTGAAACGCAGCCTGCGCAGCCTTCGCCTGTCGCCACAGAAGGTCAAGTCGCACGAAGACTGAGCGGCTGTTCTGCAGGTTGCTCCGTTTTCATCGGCGCGTAATGGCGCTGACTTCATGCTGTCATCCATAGCGTCGATGCTGGTTTTCCCTTACCTGTTCTGGGAGACCGCCCATGCTCCGGCACACCGACGACAGCCAGCTCGACAGTAAGTCCCGTCGCAAACAGCAGGATGAGCGCCGCATGCGTTTTCGCCGCGCTATCGAAAGCTACACCGAGCAACGCCAGCTGCATGCCGAACTCAATGACTACGCCGACGCGCTGGTGATCAGCTCGCTGCGGGACTCGTCGGCGAGCCGGCGAAGCGCTCCGCCAGCGCACTGATCTGCGCGCGCTCTTCACGGAGGAAGGCGAAGAACGCCTGGGCCACCGGGCTCAGGCGCTTGCCGCGCGGATGCACCACGCACCAGCTGCGGTACAACGGCAGTTCCACCACCGGCAGCTCGCATAGCCGCCCGCTGGCGAGCTCCAGGTGCACCGCGTGGCGTGGCAGCAGGGCCAGACCGAGCCCGGCCACCACGCACTCGCGTAGCGCGTCCAGCGAGGCAACCTGGATAGTCTGAGCGAAATGCGCGCGCTTCTGGCGTAAGTAGTCATCGCCGGCGCGGCGCGTACCGGAGCCTGGCTCGCGTACCAGCAGTGGATAGCCTGTGAGGTCCTGCAGCGATAGCGTTGCCGCCCTACATAGCGGGTGCTCGGGCGGCGCCACTGCGATGATCGGGTTGTTCAGAAAGGGCATGAACTCCAAGTCCATGTCGGTAGGCACCTGAGACATGATCAGCAGATCGTCACGGCTCACTGACAGGCGCTTGACCGCCTGGGCGTGGTTGACCACCACCAGCTGCAGGCTGACCTCTGGATGCAGGCGCTTGAAGGCGGCGAACAGGTGTGGGGTGACGTACTTGGCGCTGGACTCTACGGCCAGGTTGAGTTGCCCCTGCAGCGAGCCCTGCAAGTCGGACAGCTGCATGTCGAGGCTGTCCAAACGACCGAAAATGTCTGTGCTGGCCCGTTGCAGTGCTTCAGCAGCGTCGGTGAGATAGAGCTTCTTGCCGACATACTCGAACAACGGCTGTCCGACCAATTCTTCCAGCTGGCGAATCTGCAGGCTGACAGCAGGCTGGGTCAGCGACATTTCTTCTGCTGCGCGACTGTAAGAGAGCGTTTCGCAAACCGCACGAAATACCTGTAGCTGGCGCAATGTCATGCGCATCAGCGATTTTCGCATCACGTTTACCGCATTTTAGGGTGATTGGTTCGCTGGAGTGGAGCCCGGCGATGTGCTGACCGATTGGCCAGCTTAATACGCTGTTGCCTACATCTATAAGTAATTACTTATCATCAAGCAAACAATTATTCATTTTCGATAATCCCCCGTGCGGGCGTAGGGTGAAAAGGCTCGTTGTGAATGCGAGTGATCATGACCCGCATACGGGTCACCTGCTCATCGACCGAGGGACTGACAGCGTGATCAAGAAGCTGCTGATCGCCAACCGCGGTGAAATTGCCGTCCGCATCGTGCGGGCCTGCGCCGAAATGGGCGTGCGCTCGGTGGCGGTTTTCGCCGAGCCCGACCGCCACGCATTGCACGTCAAGCGCGCCGACGAGGCGCACTTTATTGGCGACGACCCGTTGGCCGGCTATCTGAACCCGCGAAAGCTGGTCAATTTAGCTGTGGAAACCGGCTGCGACGCCCTGCATCCGGGCTACGGCTTCCTCTCTGAAAACGCCGAGCTGGCGGAAATCTGCGCCGAGCGTGGCATCCGCTTCGTCGGCCCGAGCGCCGAAGTGATTCGCCGCATGGGCGACAAGACCGAGGCACGGCGCAGCATGATCAAGGCTGGCGTGCCGGTCACACCAGGCACCGAAGGCAACGTCGCGAATGTTGAGGAAGCGCTGGCCGCGGCTGACGGCATTGGCTATCCGGTGATGCTCAAGGCGACGTCTGGCGGCGGCGGTCGTGGTATCCGTCGCTGCAACTCGCGCGAAGAATTGGCCCAGGCCTATCCGCGGGTCATATCCGAGGCCACCAAGGCCTTCGGTTCGGCCGACGTGTTCCTGGAGAAATGCATCGTCGAGCCCAAGCACATCGAGGCGCAGATCCTTGCCGATTCCTTCGGCAACACCGTGCATCTGTTCGAGCGCG
>Ga0189292_10145_pt1 | contig 34893 bp, 35 predicted proteins | sample UW1oraminimetaG_FD_130317 | JGI IMG/M metagenome (GOLD analysis project Ga0189292, IMG submission 130317) | Marine microbial communities from the Costa Rica Dome - UW179A-orange mini metaG | ecosystem: Environmental > Aquatic > Marine > Oceanic > Photic zone | place: Costa Rica: the Eastern...
AACGCAGCAGCGGCGACGATATTTGGGGGGTAGCCCCCTGAGAAAATAGCTCGATGCCAGGTAAAACATTTCTATCACGCTAGTGATACGAAGAAAGCCACCCCGGAGAGGGTGGCTTTTTTTGTGCCTCGACGCGCTAGTTTGGAGCCATAACTTTGACAGAATACATGGCGAAGATGCTGTCGATTCGTCAGATTTGCCGCTCTCTGTGGAGGGCTTATCTGCGTTGGGCATCTTCTGATTGTGTTGATCTCAGTGCAGCTTTTGCTTATTACACTCTCCAGTCAATATTCCCGATTCTGCTGATTTCATTGTCTTTGACGTCCTGGCTGCTTGGACGGCAGCCAAACCTGGATGATCAGATTCTGATCTACGCAAGTGGTGTGCTGCCACCGCCTGCGATTGAGATTATTCGCCAGACTCTTCAAAAGCTTGTTTCACAAGGATTTGGAGCTGGTCTTCTCGGTGCAGCCGTTCTGCTGGTGACTGCTGGGAATGTTTATTTGACATTGCAGCGTGGAGCGGACCGTTTATGGCGTGATGTTCTGCAGCCATTGCCTGATGCTTTGCCGTTTGGGGCTCAGGCTTATCGTTTTGTGCGGGTGAGAATAGAAGCTTTTTTCGTTGTGATTCTCATAGGCCTTCTGATCGTTGTCGATCAAATCAGTGCCAATCTGCGAATGGTGCCGGCGGCTTTTGTTGATGAATTAACACGCTCTTTCCCATGGCTGACTGATATTTTTCCTGATTTGCCGGTGATTCAGTTTGGTCGGTTGCTGATTCCTTTTATGGGTTTTTCAGGAATGGCTTTGTTGCTGCAATTCCTTCTTCCTAGTCGAAAAGTCCCTTTTTTACCGCTGATTCCTGGCTCTTTGCTGATCGGTTTTTTGCTGACAATCCTCAATCTTGCTGTCAGCCGAAGTATTTTTTCGCTGGGAGCGCGATTTCAGGCTTATGGAGTTATTGGTGGAGTTCTCGTGTTGACATTATGGATCTGGATGGTTGGTGTTGTGATTTATTTCGGACAGTGTTGGAGTGTGGAGTTAGCCAACATGCGTATTAAGAAGGGCGGTGATCCGTTCTTTCAAGCTGTCCAAGACTGACGTGGATCAACGATCATAGAAATCCATCAGTCACTTGGTCTGGGTTGAAATGGGTCGACTGCCTCCTCTGGTTTGGCTTGTGGCCCTGCTGCTATTGCTGCCGACGCCAGTTGGCAGGGCATTGATCGATGTGCTCGGCGGAGTTGCCCTGGTCCTGCTTGCGCTTCCTGTGATTCTTGGTGGTTTGGGTTGGATTGGCTGGAAGGTGCTGCAAAGCCGAATGCAGGTTTGTCCCAACTGCGGTTCAGCCTCCTTGCAAGCAACCCCAGTCTGTGCTGTCTGTGGGTCTGCATTCTCAACAGTCGATCCAGCTGAGGCTTCCAGATCGCAGGCTGAAAATGATTCCACTCCTGCTAGTTCCGTCACGATTGATGTCACGGCGGAAGATGTTGATAGCTGAGGTGCGCCTGGATTGGCTGGTCCATTAATTGTTTTGATCGACAACTGGATTCTCTTTTTCCAGCTCAAGTAGACGACGTTCACGCAAATGCAGAAAAAATGGTCCTCCGCAGGCAAACGACACGGTGACGCACAGCACTAAGGAGATCCACCAGCCTCTGATCTGCAAACGGCGCCCTTCAATGGTGATCCAGATGGTGAACGCAGTGGCGCCGATGATCAGATCGCGGCTGAGGGATCGTGATGCTGCAGTCAGATTGGCGTCCCTGATGAAGCCACTGAGATCAAACCCTGTTCCCGATCCTGCCTGAATGAATTCCAGATTGGCTTGCCAAGGCAGGACTGCACCCAGTAAGGCCAGTAACAGATAGCTCCAGATCAGAACGTTACGCATCGTTCCGCTGCTCATAGGTTTGGGTGGTCAATGTCTCAGGATCAAGTTGAAGAACACTCTGTTCTGTTTCACTAAGAAGTTGTTCACATCGACTCAGATAAATCTCCGCCCGTTGATGACTGCTCTGAAGCTCGGACAACGGTAGGGATTCATCCTGAAGCTTGGCTAAGAGAAGGTCGAGTGCCTGGAGGGCCTCCTCGTAGTTCAGTGCTTCAGCATCCTTGCGCCAAGTCGCCTGTGGATCGTTCTTGACTGTTTGGGATTTCTTCGGCATCGACAGATAGGGGAGTGGAGTCCCAAGCAGAGGTTTTTCTCTGGAATGAGGTGTTAATCCAAGTTTGTCTGAACGGATTGGACCGTGACACCGATCTGTCCGTCGCGAACATGGATCACCAGATCGTCATTGGGATTGGCTTGATTCACCGACTCCAGCATCGTTCCGTCTCGTTGCATCACCTTGGCGAAACCCCGGGTCAACCAGCGATCTGGTGAGAGGGCCTTGAGCAGCTGCTGCCGTTGACGCAACTGCTGGCGGCTGCGCTGCAGCACGGTGAGCGGTTGAACACTTTGAAGCATCTGATGCCTTTGCTGGAGCCGCTCTTTTTCTCTCTTAAAACGCCATTGATGTTGTTGCATCAACTGCAAACGTTGCTGCTGGATTGTCTGCAGGGCTGAGACTCGACTTGGACAAAGGGTGACGATCGCTGCGGTGGGCGTGGCAGCACGATGATCAGCCACCAGGTCGGCGACGGTGAGATCGTCCTCGTGCCCCAGCCCTGTCACGACAGGACAGCAGAACGCTGCAATGGCACGACAGACCTGCTCATCGTCGAAAACCATCAGATCCTCCCGACTGCCTCCTCCCCTGGCCAGCACCAGAGCATCTAGCTTCAAGTAGGGATAGGCCTGGTTGAGTTGCTCTAAGACTGCGCAGATCTGTGGAGAAACGGCGCCCTGAACAGGGATTGGAACAACCAGCAGCTCTGCCAGAGGCCATCGCTCGCTGGCCGTCTTCAGCATGTCCGCCAAGGCCGAACTAGGCACGCTCGTCAACAGAGCAATTCGCTTGGGGATTAACGGCAGGCGTTTTCGTGCTGCTGGATCAATCAACCCTTCTGTTGTCAGTAGCGCTTTGACTGCTTCAAAGCGCCGCTCAACCGTGGAGAGACTCGGGCGGATGTCGATGGCCTGTACGGCGAGGCTGGCCCGGGCTGCCCAGAAATTCAGTTTCCCCACCACCGTGATGCCATCCCCGTCTGCAGGCACGTAACCGAGCTGGTTTAAACGCGATGCCCAGCAGACCACCGTGATGGTTGCCTCCCCATCGGTGAGGTTCATCCAGAGATGCCCTTTTTTGACCTGGGGGCGGGACGCAATTCCCTGGACCAGAAAACGGGGGGCGAAACCACGTTCGAGCAGTGAGCCAACCGCGCTGTTGAGCTCCTTGACGGAGTAACTGGGGATGGCGTTAGCGATCAAGGCGGCGATAGGCGAAACCCCAGTAGATGCAAACAGCACCAGCGATCACGCTGAGGATTCGTCCCCATTGATGGTCCAGCTGGGTCAGCCCTATCGACAGAAACACCAGGGCACTGCTCAGTAACCTGGCACCATCGCGGCGGTTGCCTGCGAAGAAACGGGGCAAGGGCAGAGGTCAACTCTGCATACTCTCTCGCAACGACTGCAGGCATTGAAAAACCCCATCGGCAAGGCCAATGGGGTTTGTGAGTCCTAATGGCTCTGAGTGCGGTCTGTCGCGATCAACCGAGGCCGATCTGGGACAGGATGCCTTGGCCTGTGAGCAGCTCTGTACCCAGGCCGATGACGAAGCCCATCATGGCCAGGCGGCCATTCCAGGTTTCAGCGAAGTTGACGAAGCCGAAGCGGGATGCGTTGTCAGACATGGGTCGTGATCCGTGACTTCAACCAATGTAACAAACAATGGAGTTTTGTTGCCTGTCGTGAATGCGACATTACGACCACTTCTTCGACTTGCTAGAGGGAGCCGCTGTCATCGGCGACTCCGGCCATGGGTGTTTCGGGTAGCGACCGCGCATTTCACGGCGAACGTCCTTGTAGCTCCCGGTCCAGAAGCCTGCAAGATCCTTGGTGCGCTGCAAAGGCCGGCCGGCTGGTGAGAGCAGTTCAAGGGTCACCGGTAGGGCTCCGTTGAGAAGGATTGGTCCCTGGCTGCAGCCGAACATCTCCTGCAGCTTGATCGATAGCACTGCCTCGTCATCCCCATAAGTCATTCTGGCTGCTCTGCCGCTGGGAATCATTAGCCGCTCGGGAAGCAGTGTTTCAAGCTCCCGTCGCTGTGCCCAGCTGATCTCACTCCACAATGCTTCGATCAGGTCGCCGCTGTCTAGGTCCTGCCAGCTGCTGCAGTGCAGGCTGGCCTCTCCGATCCAGAGCTCAGGAGCATTTTGCAGTTTCTGGAGAGTGCGATTCGGCCATGGGCTCCCCAAGTAGCTGTGGGCAATCTGAAGGCGCCGACGCAGCTGTTCGCAGGATTCGTTCCAGGGGAGAAGTGCGAGGCCATGGTCGCGGAGGCGCTGCAGCAACGCATGGCTCACGAGATCGGCTGATGGGCGTGGCAGTTGCTGTCGCTGCAATTCGATCGCACCAAGGCTCAGGACTCGCTCAGCGCGTATTCCCTGTTGTTTGTCATTCCAGACAACGTTTTCACGCCAATCCCCCTGCTCTGAGGCCATATCTTCGAGAAAGTGCCGACTGATGGGAACCGCCAGGCGAATGCGTGCGTCACGCTCCTTGAGGTCAAGCCTGGCGATGGCCAGAGCCTCGGCGCTGCTTAGGGGGTCTGACATCAGTACTACTGCGCCGCGACCCTGGCGCAGTAGGAATGCCCCTGGTCGTCCAGGTCGTGCCAGGGCGAGCCACTCGGGGAATGCAGTGGCGATCAGCCGCGCGATAGAGAGATCCTCAGGCTCGTTGAGGGCCAACCGCACCGTTGATGGCTTGAGTAACTGGAGCTGTCTTTGCCATTGCCTGCTCTGCTGGCGCATGCCTCCGAGACCGTCATGACGATTGAACCGCGATGTGTCTCTCAGGCGCTGAAGGCGATGGCCGATGTCACACCCGACATCACGGCTGCCGGGTAGATCCCGATCACTCAGCAGCGCCGCCAGATCGCAGGCCAGTGCCTCCAGTCCCCAACGCTTCGCCTGGATCAACATCAGCCCCAACCTTGGGTGCATGCCGAACGCTGCCACTTGTTGCCCAAAGGTTGTGATCTGCCCCTGATCCGTGAGCAGTTTCAGCTGCTTCAGCTGTTGCTGCCCCTCTTGAAATAGTGGTTTGGGTGGAGGTTCCAGCCAGTCGAGGTCTTCACCCAGGCCAGCACCCCACTGCGCCAGGGCAAGCACGGTGGGTTGTGGATCTGCCCGTTGCAGTTCCGGAGGGTCTTGCGCTGGTCGGCGTTGCTCGTCAGATGCTGACCAAAGCCGCACGCAGCGGCCTGGTCCTTGCCGACCCGCTCGTCCCCGCCTCTGATCTGCGCTGGCAATGCTGGCTGGCACCGTCACCAACCTTTCCATGCCGGTGCCTGGATCAAAACGCGTGTGGCGATTGAGTCCTGCATCCACCACGAGACGGATGCCATCCAGGGTGAGAGAGCTTTCTGCGATGGATGTCGCCAGGACGATGCGTCCATACCAGCGCCTGTCGCAGGACCTGAGTGTTTCGGTCTGCAGTTTGAGGGAGAGCTGGCCATGCAGCGTTAGCACCTGCCAGTTCTGCAGACGCGGCACTCCCATGAGCCTCTGTCGGCATCGTTCAATCTCACGCACACCGGGGAGAAAGACGAGGACCCCAGGGGAGGCATCACCAGTGTGGCGTCTGTGTTCGATCTCGATCAATTCCTCCTCGAGGACTCGCAGCACATGCGTTTCGAGGAGCTCTTTGTTGCGAGGTTGGCAGTGGCGGGTCTCCACCGGGAAGGCTCTTCCCTGACTGGTGAGCGTTTCAGCAGAATCGAACTGGGCACTCAGCTCCTCTAGCTGCAGGGTTGCTGACATCAGCAGCAGCTTCAGATCAGGCCTCAGCAAGCGTCTTGCTTCCCGCAGAAGTGCCAAGGCAACGTCACTGTCGCGGCGTCGCTCGTGGAATTCATCGAAGATCACAATCTCCACCCCAGGCAGGTCGGGCTGTGACTGAAGACGCCGCAGGAATAGCCCGTCAGTGATGGCTTCGATGGTCGTGGCGTCTGAGCGTCTCTGCTCGTTGCGCACGGAGTACCCCACGCGCTCGCCAACCTGTTCGCCGATAGACTCAGCCAATCGAGTTGCAGCCGCTTTGGCAGCCAGCCGTCTCGGCTCAATCAGCAGGATGCGGCCCTCTGCTCGCGGCGCGTTGACCAGTTCCCCCATTAATGCCAGAGGAACCCGAGTGGTCTTGCCTGCACCCGGTGGTGCCTGAAGGATCAGGATTCCTGAGCTGTGCAGTCGGAAGCAGAGCTCAGTCAGAAGATCATCAATGGGAAATAAACCCAAGGGCGACGATCGAGATCAGGTGATGAAGTTGAGAATCCCCAGCAGCAAAATGCTGGTTAATGCTCCCATTGCAGTGAGCAGTTTGATGAGCGGTGCACTGCGGTGATTCAGCGTGGCCATGAAGAAATCCTTAAAGGCCTGACGGAAGTTTTTTAGCTCCTTGTGGGCCGGCTTGGCTGTATCCGTTGGCACGGCGTTACACGCAGCAAGATGGCGAACAAGGTCCGGCGCTGCTGTCTGAGGGGGTCAACGCACGTGGCGAGCTCCATCTACCGGGTGGTACTCCTCTCCGGTGAGTTCTTCGTAGACAATCGCTGGCAGTCCAGTTTCGAACATCGTCTGGAGGGCTTCTTTCAGGTAAGGGTTCCAGCCACCGGTACTCACCTGGCCATGCCTGACTGTCCAGTCCCAGGTGCCCTGAAGATCCCTGGGAATACGCCCTTCTCGGTCGCGCCTGGCGACCAAGTCGAGTGATTCAACCAGCCCCACCTGGATTGGATCTTTGCCGTAGGCGGGAGTCAGGCTGAGTTCCAGACGAACGGGATCCTCCTTGAGCAGACGCAGGCGAAAGCGGGGAGGCAGTTTCACGGACTTGATCACCGCGGCAACAATCCGTGTTCTTTGATCCACCAGGAGGTTCCCCCTACGAGTCCGAGTCGTGCTGCCACGAAGCTTTCCTTCCTAACTTATTCATTAGGGCGCACGCCAGGTTCACCAGTCTCGTCCTCACCACTGAATCGAACGGTGAGCAGGTCCTCCTCGGTCAATCGGCCATCACCATCCAGGAGTTCAGGGTGAATGGTCACCTTGCCGGTTCGGTCAGCAGGAGTGTTAGTCGCGCCTGGAGAACGCACTGCTGCGCTGAACCCGCGTCCCATCACCCGGAAGGCTTGCCAAAGCAGGGCCAGGAAGACCAGTCCGTAAATCAGGGGGAAAAGACTGCTGATCATGGGATGACGGCGGTTGTCGAGCTGGGACACACCCTCTCTTGACTCCATCATCGCTACTCCTTGCCCAGTTGTGCTCGTTCAGGGCGCACTGTTGGTTGCATCTGGTCATGGAATCAATGGTGATCCCCCCTATCCGCGGTGGATTGCCCTGATTAAGGTCTGTTTCTCGAAATTCGTCGTCGCCCTCTCCATGGCTGTGGCACCGTTCATTTCTGTTAAGGAGCCTGCTCCGGTTACGCGTGTTGGCCGCCGGGTCCTGCCGCTGATGATGGGGCTGTCGCTTGTAGCTCCAATGGGTCTTGTCTTGCCACAGAGGAGTGTTGTGGCGGCAGCTCAGGTCTCAGCTTCAGCTGGTCTGTCGGCTCAGTCCTTTGTGGCAGCGGCCGTGGCCAAAAGCGGCCCTGCGGTGGTCACACTGGAAACGCAGCGAACCGTTCGGACAGCTGGTGGATCGGGCTTACCTGATGGACTGCTGATGGATCCGTTCTTTCAGCGCTTCTTTGGTTTGCGGGGCTCCGCTGCTCCGAGGGCTCGCGTGGAACGTGGTCAGGGCAGTGGTGTGATCTTCGATGACCAGGGACTGGTGCTGACTAACGCCCATGTTGTTGAGAACACAGATCGGGTGATGGTGGGATTGCCTGATGGAAGAAGAGTTTCCGGCCAGGTGGTCGGCCAGGATTCGGTGACCGACCTCGCTGTCGTGAAGCTCCAGGGAGATGAACTCTGGCCGACCGCTCCTCTCGGGGATTCGGATCAACTGCGAGTTGGTGACTGGGCCATTGCTGTTGGCAATCCTTTCGGGCTTGAGAACACCGTCACCCTGGGAATCGTGAGCAACCTCAATAGGAACGTCTCCCAGCTCGGTATCCAGGGCAAGCGTCTGGATCTGATTCAGACCGATGCGGCCATCAACCCAGGGAACTCCGGTGGTCCTTTGCTCAATTCTGCCGGCGAGGTGGTGGGGATCAACACATTGGTGCGCTCGGGCCCCGGCGCCGGCCTCGGATTTGCCATCCCGATCAATAGGGCAAGAACGATCGCCTCGCAGCTGGTGAACCAGGGACGAGCCAGTCACCCCATGGTTGGGATTGGTCTCTCGACGATTCCTGCATCAAAGCCTGGTGGGACCGTGCCCCCCGGCGCAGTTGTCCGCTCGGTGATGCCTGGTGGTCCGGGAGCTCTGGCCGGCCTTCAGGTCAACGATGTCATCGTGTCAGTGGCTGGCCAGCCAGTGCGTAATCCAGCTGAGGTCGTAACAGCCATTGATCGCAGCGGTGTTGGTCAGCCTCTGGTTCTCAGCGTGCAGCGCCAGGGAAGGCAACTGCCAGTGACGGTGAGGCCCGTTGAAATGAGCGCTCTGAAGATGCCCTGATCTGGGTCAGGCGTCATCTGCATCCTTCAGTTGCTCAACGCAGCGTGTGATGCATTCACCATCATCCAGAGAGCATGTGGTTATGCACTCGAAATAGGTTTCAACGGCATCCCATGTCTGCTCATGTTCGCCTGTTGGATTGGCGCTGTTCAAGTTGACGTTATGGATACCGGCGGACTGAGCTTCATGGTTTCTCATCGAGTGCCGGGATCGGTAATGTCAGCCTATGCACACGTTCCGAGCGGGTAAAGGGAAATAAGTCTTCCTGCCTAACTGTTCGTGAAGTTTCGTCTTGCACGCCACCGCATTGGTCTCAAGCCGCACTTCTCCGTTTCGCGTCCCGTTCTTTCTGTTTCTCGCGTTTGGCCTTTCTCTTCGCATCCTGTTGCGCCTGGCGGAGTGCGGCTTCGGCGGCCTCCTTCTCTTCGGCTTTCTTTTCGACGTAATAGGAGTAGTCGCCTCGGTAAAGCACCAGTTCTCCATCCCGTAGCTCAACGATGCGATTGGCAACACGGGAGATGAAATACCGGTCGTGAGAAACAAGCAGTGCCGCTCCCTCGTAGGCGCAAAGAGCGTCTTCCAGCATTTGCTTGGCTGGGATGTCGAGATGGTTGGTGGGCTCATCCAACACCAGAAGATTGCAGGGGGTGAGCAGCATCAGGGCCAATGCAAGACGTGCCTTCTCGCCGCCGCTGAGCTTGCCGACCTCTTTGAAGACGGTGTCGTTGCTGAAGCAAAAGCTGCCCAGCAGTGAGCGCACCTGGGTCTGCGTCCAGTCCGGTACCGCTTCAAACATGGTGTCGACCACTGTTTTGCCCAGGTCCAGAGCCTCTGCCTGGTTTTGTTCGAAATAACGCGCGATCACGTTGTGTTCACCGAGCCGAGCCGAGCCCTCGTCCGGTAACTCCATTCCCATGATCAGTCGCAGAAGCGTGGACTTTCCGGCTCCGTTCGGCCCGACAAAAGCTATGCGATCACCCCGCTCCACCTCCAGTTCCGCTCCTAGGAAAAGGATTTGGTCGCCGTAGCTATGGGTGAGATTCTCCATCACAGCCACCTGGGCACCGGAGCGGGGTGCTTCAGGAAACCGGAAACTCGGTCCGGCAACGGTTTCGACCGGAGCGTTAACCAGTTCCACCTTGTCGAGCTGTTTTTCCCTGCTCTTGGCCTGGGTGCTTCGCGTGGCACTAGCCCTGAACCGATCGATGTAGGCCTGCTGGGTGGCGATCTCCTTCTGCTGACGGTCGAAGGCCGCCTGCGTCGCCTCCTGCTCCAGTTTCTTCTGCTCTAGATGCGCTGTGTAATTACCGAGATAACTTCTGGAGATCCCCCGTTCGGTAGCGACGATCTGGTTGCAGACGCGATCAAGAAAGGTTCGATCGTGACTGATCACCACGAGGGCTGCTGTCTGCTCCTGCAGGTAGCTTTCGAGCCATTGGATGGTTTCCACATCCAGGTGATTCGTCGGCTCATCAAGCAGCAGTAGATCTGGGTCCTGAAGAAGAATTTTGCCCAGGGCGATACGCATCTGCCATCCACCCGAATAATCTCCGACCAGGCACTCAGCACTTTCCGGCGTGAAGCCGATCGTGGGTAGCAGCTTGTCGATCCGGGCATCCAGTTCGTAGCCATGCAGGGCTTCGAATCGGTTTTGGAGCTGTCCCAACTCCTGGATCAGCTCATCGAGATGGTGGGGATCTTCAGCTGCTTGGTCAGAACCCATCGCGTCCTCCACTTCGCGCTGACGGTTCAGCACCGTGGCGGCTTCTCCAAAAGCCTGGAAGAGCTCTTGCCGTACCGAGCGGTTGGTGTCCACATCAAATTCCTGTTGCAGGAATGCGATTCGTGGTTCCCCCTGGCGAACGACCGTGCCGCTGCTCGGCTCTTCATGGCCAGCGATCAAGCGCATCTGAGTCGATTTGCCTGCTCCGTTGACACCGACCAGGCCAATGCGATCGCCAGGTTTGATCTCCCAGGTCACGTCCCGGAGCACTTCCCCTGTGGGATAGATCTTGCTGACGTGCTCAAGTCGCAGCACCGGCGAAGACGCGGAGAACCCCCATCATCTCGTGTCGGGGTGTGGGCAGACTGTGCCCACAGAGAGAAGCTGTGTTGATGCGAAGGCTAGAGCAAGTCGCCGCTCTTGTGGTGGCAGCAGGGCTGGCTCTGGTGAGTTACTGGTTGTTCTTCAGCTGGGCTGGTGGAGGTGGTAGCAGGGACCGTCTGCCTTTGCCGGCTTCACCTAGCCAATCCAGCCGCATGCTCAAAGACCGCCCCTCGCTTTGACCAGCCACTGTTTGCTGAGCTCGTCATCCAGGCCGTTGATGAAACCCTTGACCTCGTCATGTGTCACTGGGAGGTTCATCTGTTTCCCCACCTGACAGATGGCCTGAATAGCTCCTTCAGGATTCTGAAGAGCTTGTCTGAACAGGGCGCGTGTGAGGTCTCGATCCTGTTCGATCTTGGCGTAGAGCTCTGCCGCATTGCTCATGGCGCACCACCATCTTGCTAAACCCTATCTGTGACCGCCCTTTTGCGCCCATCGTCGCTCTCTCTTAAGCGGCCTGGTCGAGCTCAGCTTCTTTGAGGCCCGATGCGGAGGCATCTTCCATGCTGCGTGCATCCATGCAGAGAACCTTGCGCAGTTGTGCATAGTTGGCCGCCTGGGACATCCTGCCTTCCTGCACAGCTCCGTATTCAGCTCGCTGCAGCACATGGTGTAAGTGCGTGAGCAGATAAGAGCTGATCACAGCCGACACAAGTACATCACTGTTATCAGCGGCACGGCGAGATCGACGTGAACTGGCAGCCCTTCGGTTGCGCGGGGCTGACTGGCGAGTGTTGGGGGCCTGGCTGGTAGTACGTGGCATGGCAGTCCTGGCGGAATCGTTGATGAGCAGTCCTGGGGTGATGAGCCGCGTGTCAGGGAGTGAACTGACGTCATCATAGTGCTGGATACTACCCTTGCGCATCTCTGTACACTTTTAGGTATCTCTGCCTCACGGTTCGTGGCGACCCGCCAAACCTCATCCAGCGGGAAGCCGAAATCGCCGCGGATTCAGGTGGTTTTGCCAGAAGAACTCTGTCACCGGCTGACAGCTCTTGCTGAACAGGAGTGCCGTACCGTCAGCAACATGGCCAAAGTGTTGATTCAGCAAGGGGTTCAGCGTCTGGAACAGGCCGGTTCCGACGTGGTGTCAGCTCCCACAGTGGTGTCAGCTCCCACATCCACGGAGCGATTGCGTTCAGCTCTCGAGGCCCAGCAGCCTCGACGCCTCCGGGGAGCCCCAAGACGGTTGCGGCTACATCGTCCTAGCTGATCTGAGTGACCTGCGGATCGGTTGACAGGGTTTAGGGCGGTTCGGCGCGAACCCCCAGAACACAGCTATGTTCTGCCCCAGTGATGGCGGGTGCATTGCCGGGATGTTTGCGGTGATGCCACCAGGCCAGTAGCGCGAACACCAGGGCCTCGCGCGCCTCGCAGGGAAGATTCAGTTCGTCGCTGGGGCGCACTCTGAGGCCATGGCAACGCGACTGCAATTCCCGCATCAGCGTTTTGTTGCGGCGGCCTCCTCCGGCTACCACCATTTCGGTCGGCAGCGGAAGGCCGAGATCGCCTAGCTGCTGCAGATCCTGAGCCACCACTGCAGCTGTGAAGGCTGTGAGTGTGGCCATCTGGTCCTCAGGGCGGGCTGGTTGCAGCTCCCTGAGCCTCCGTTCCAGATCCTTGCGACCGAACAACTCACGTCCTGTCGACTTTGGTGCTCTCTTCAGGAAATAGGGCTCACTGAGCCAGCTCGTTAGCGGCTCATCCATCACCTGCCCAAGCGCAGCCATGCCTCCATCCTTGTCACAGCGCTCCTGCCCATTGCTGAATACGGCCATTGCCAGGTCGATCAAGCTGTTGGCTGGACCGCAGTCCCAGCCGAGCACGGGGCGTTTCTTGTCTGGACCCTGTGACGGGGGAATCAAGGTGATGTTGGCGATGCCTCCGAGGTTCAGCAGTGCGCGCCAGCCTTCAATCCTGCCCATTAGCGCAGCATCGGCCATGGGCACTAGGGGTGCGCCCTGCCCCCCCAGAGCGAGGTCAGCAGCACGGAAATCGTGAATCACAGGTCGCTGCAGCATGTGTGCGAGCAGAGGGCCCTGAAGCATTTGCCAGCTGCTCCCACGTCGGCGCTTGCCTCTCGTATCGTTTTCAGGTGGGCGGTGCCAGATCGTTTGACCATGGCAGCCAATCAGGCTGGCTGAACGCTCGGGATCGCATGCTTCAGCCGCCTTGGCCTGTTGTTCAGTGATCGCTTCAGCCAGTTCCAGAATGGCCGCTGCAGGTGCAGCTTCTCCCTGGGCCATGGCCAACATTCGCTTGCGCAGATCTGAGGGATAGGGGCAGGAAGCACTGTGAATCAGGTTCCAGCTTGGTCTGCTCGATTGCCCACTGAACTGAGCCAGAACGGCATCCACTCCATCGGCGCTGGTGCCGCTCATCAGCCCGAGAACGCGCATGATTCCGGTCAGGTACGGGGGAGGTTCTGAAGGTCATCTGTCAAACCCATCACCACCAGAACGTGGCCTTCCATCAGAAGGTGTGATGCGGGTGGATTGACCATCAGGTCTGCAGCAGGACCAGCTGCCAACACATTGACGCGATAGTTTTTACGCAAATTGAGATCACGCAGCGAGAGCCCAACAAAGCGTTCCGGCACCTTGATCTCTTCGATCGAGTTGAGCTCGTCCAGCTCCAATCGCTCCATCAAATTGGGGCGTACCAGTTCAAGACCCAGACGCTCGCCCTGCATTCGAGAGGGAAACACCACTCGGTCGGCACCGACGCGCTTGAGCATTTTTTCGTGCAGATCGCTGGTGGCACGCGCAATCACACGGCGCACTCGAGTTCCTTCGCTGTCTTTGGCGATCAGGGTGGCTGTGATGCTCGCTTCGATCGGTTCGCTGATCGCCACGACCACGGTGTCCATGTCGAGGATGCCTGCTTCGCGGAGAGATTCCTCGTCGGTGCAGTCCAGGACCCTTGCTTCGATGGAAGGCTCCAGCTGCCTGAGTTCTTCGATCGCCCTCGAGGAACGATCCACGGCGAGCACGTCAGCGCCACTTTGCATCAACTGGCGGCACACAGCACTGCCGAAGCGTCCGACGCCCACGATTCCGAAGCTGCGGGGGTCGCTGTCTTCAGCAGGCGACCAGTGCCACCAGTCCCTCATGGCGTCAGACCTAACGAGTTGGGTTCAGACATAGAGATCCTCACGGGGATAACCGATCCGATTCTGGCGCTGCAGTTGGTTTCGGTCGAAGCTCTCCCAGATCGCACTCAGCAGCAGCAAGATCCCCAGTCGGCCCACAAACATTCCCACGACCAAGATCAGCTGTCCAAAGCGCCCCAGTTGTTCGGTGACGCCCAGATCCATCCCCACCGTGGCAAAGGCCGAGATGCAGGTGAAAAGCAGTTCCAGGAAGGTGAGTGGCTCCTCGCCGTTCTGATTGGTGGTGAGGGCGAGAAGCAGTGCCATCACAAGTACAAACATCAGCGACGCCATGGTGATGCTCACGGCCCTCAGCACCACTTTGTCGGGAATCTGACGATGACGGATCACGACATCATCCTGACCGCGAAGTGTGGATCTGGTGGCGGCCATCAGGGCTGCCACCGTGGTTGTTTTGATTCCCCCTCCAGTCCCCCCGGGGCTGGCGCCGATGAACATCAAGGCCATCAGCAGTAACAGGCCTGAGTCGGAAACACTGTGCTCTGAGAGGGGAACAGTGGTGAAGCCCGCTGTTCTTGCACTCACTGACTCGAACAGGGCGCTCATCAGCCGTTCAGGCCAGCCCATCGTCGTGAGGATATGCCCCTTGGACAGGGATTCGGTCAGCAGCAGTCCGAAGGTGCCGATCAGGATCAGCAAAATTGATGTTCTCAGCACCAGTCGTGTGTGGAGACTGAGATTGCGGCGCTTGAGTCGTTGTCGATTGCTCCAGAGATCACTGGTGACACGCCAGCCCAGTCCTCCCAGAACGATCAGCAGCATGATCACCGCGTTGACCACCCGATTTGTCCGGTAGCCCTCGAGGCTGTCATTCCAGAGGCCGAATCCCGCATTGTTGTAGGCCGAGATGCTGTGAAACAAAGATGCCCACAGCCTTTCTCCGCCCGCAGGAAGATCTGAAAAGCCGTAGCTGTAGAGAACAAAAGCCCCAATCATGATCAGCACTGCTGCGGTGAGGGCGATGCTTCTGAACGTGCCGCCGACTCCACCCACACCGAATTGATCAAGGGCCTGGCCACGGTCCAGGCGACGCTTCAGGGAAGCGCCCCGTACCACGAACCCTTGCAGGAAGGTGGTGATAGCCATCAGGCCGAGGCCTCCCACCAGGATCATGAACGCCAGAACGCCCTGACCGACGACCGTGAGATCCTTGCCCACATCGATCACAGTCAGGCCTGTCACGGTGACTGCGGAGGTCGCAGTGAACAGTGCTTCCCAGAGTCCGACACTCGTGTTGGAACAGAGTGGGCTCGACAACAGCAGCGTTCCAATGGTGATGACCAGCAATCCCGTTACGACGGTGAACTGGGGCACGGTGAGGCGCCGGTACCACGCCTGAGTGCGGTGAATAGCCCTGGGGAGTGCCATGCGCTCAGCGGCCTCCTGCCTGGGCCAGGATCAGTCCAGGAACCAGAAAGGTCATCAGCAACGTGAGACCGGCCCCATAGCGGGCCACATCAAAAAAGCGATAACGCCCTGGTCCGAAAACCATCAGGTTGGTTTGATATCCCATCGGAGTGAGGAACGACTGACTGGCTCCGAACAGCACAGTGAGCAATAAAGCCTGAGGGGGAAGGTTCAGAGAGGGAGCCAGCTGTGTGGCCACAGGCACCAGTAGTGCCACCGACGCGGCATTGCTCATCACACTGGTGATCAAATTGGTGGCGAGAAAAATGACCACTAACGCCCAGTAAGACGGCCAATTCAGCAGCAGTCTTTCCATGTCGGATGCCATGGCGTTGGCCAGGCCACTGGTCTGCAGAGCCACGCTGAAGCTGGAAAGGGATCCGAGCAGAAGAATCACGTCCAGTCTGATCGACCGCTGCACCTCTCCTGTTCTCAGGCATCCCATCAGCACCAGCAGCACAACGGCCAAAAGCACTGCGGCAACCAGCGGGACGGCGGTGACTGTCGGCACCAGCAGCATCAGAGCCGTAATGGTGATCGCCTGAGGCTTGCGCCGGATCGTGGGTAGATCGTTTTCAATCTGGTCGAGAACCAGTAGATCGTTACTGGCCTGAAGTCCCCGGATTGCATCCAGCGGAGCTTGCAGCAGCAGAACATCGCCTTCACGTAGAACAGCCTGGCCAAGTCGCTCTTGAACCGTCTGTTGACCTCGGCGGAGTGCCAGCACCGTTGCGTTATGTCGTTGTCGAAAACGCAGCTCCCGCAGGCTTGCGCCCGCCAGTGTGGATCCAGCTGGCAGCAGCACCTCAACGGTCTTCTGTCCGTTTGCAGCTTCGCTGGACAAGGCCGGTTCGGTGCTGGCTATGGCGAGCTGATCTGCGGCAGGACGACTGGCAGAGGCGAGCTGAATCGTGTCGTCCTGTTGCAGTCGTAGCAGATCTGCGCGTGTGACTCTCAGCAGTAAGCGGTCCTCGGCCTCGATGCAGCGGTCGGCCAGGGGTGGAAGGATTCGCTCGCCACCTCTCTGCAGCTCGAGAACATCCACATCGAAGCGACGTTGCAGCCGGCTGTGCCGGAGGGTCTGCCCAACAAGAGAGGAAGAGCCGGGGATCGTGACCTCGGTGAAGTATCCAGTGAGTGAATGGTTGGTGTTGAGCTGATCATCGGGCTCACTCCTGTCCGGTAGCAATGCTCGGGGGGCAATCAGCATGTAGCTCGCACCGGATAGCCAGACCGGCACTCCGATGGCGCTGAAACTGAACAGATCTAGGGACCCATAACCCAGTTGCTGGCTGACGTCGCTTGCCAGCAAATTCACGGAGCTGCCGAGCAGTGTGAGGGTGCCGCCCAGCAGTGTGGCGAATGACAGAGGCAGAAGCACCCTGGATGGAGCGATTCCTCTCTTCTGGCACCAGCTCTCCAGCACCGGAAGCAGGCTGGCCACAATCGGGGTGTTGGGTACTACGCCGGAGATCGGTGCCACAACCAGGGTCAGCAATCCCACCATGCGTCTGGGAGTCCTGATGCGTTCGGATGCAATCAGTTCTCTGAGTCGATCAAGAGCGCCGCTGCGGAACAGAGCTGCTGAAACGGCAAACAGTCCCATCAGCGTGATTAGAGCAGGGCTGCCGAAGCCGCTCAGGGCCTGCAGAGGGTTCAGCACGCCACCGATCATCAGTAGCGACACACAGAGCAGGCCCACCAGTTCTGGTGCCATGGCTCCGCTGATGAACAGGGCCACCGCGACCAGCAGCACAGCGAGCGTGATCAGAGCGTCTCCGTTCTGCAGAGCGACACTGAGCTCAACCATTGGGGGGTGCGCCTGATGGCTCCGTGACAGGTGGGCTGACAGTTTCTGGTGTGGACTCCCAGAACGTCTGTTCAAGCCATGTTCGCAGACCCTTCAGGCCTGTTCCCATGGTGGCGGAGAGGTAAAGAGCTTCAGGCTCTAGTTCACGGATCCGCTCTAAGGCTCCTCCATGACATCGGTCGATCTGGTTGGCCAGCACCTGTCTGGGCTGCTCACAGCCAAGCCCGTCGAGAATGGAGTGAACGGCTTTGAGTTGTCCCTGCCAGTCGGGATCTCCGAGATCCACCACCAGCAGGAGCTGGTCCGCATTGCGGGTTTCTTCGAGCGTGGCCATGAAGGCTTGCATCAGAGGGGCTGGCAGTTCACGGATGAACCCCACCGTGTCTGTGATCAAGAGCTCCCTGGGTGCGGCCCCGGCTCTCGGCAAGCAGAGCCGGCGTGTTGTGGGGTCGAGGGTCGCGAACAGAATGTTTTCGGCTTGGACCGGTCCTCCCGGCGCGCGATCACAGAGGGCATTGAGCAGCGATGACTTGCCGGCATTGGTATACCCAACCAGCGCGACACCGGGAAGTTCATGGCGTCGTTCTCTCAGCCGGGCTCGGTGTGCTCCCAGCTGCCGCAATTCTCGACCCAAGTGCTCGATGCGTCGGCTGATGGCACGCCTGTCTTTTTCAAGCTGGGTTTCTCCTGGACCGCGAGTGCCGATGCCGCCCCCCTGCCGAGACAGACTCAATCCACGTCCTGCAAGCCTTGGCAGTCTGTAGCGAAGCTGTGCCAGTTCGACCTGAAGGCGGCCGGCAGCGCTTGAGGCCCGTTGGGCAAAGATGTCGAGGATCAGCTCGCTGCGATCCATCACTGGACTATCCAGCAGCCGCTCCAGGTTCCTGGCTTGAACAGGCGTGAGCTCTCTGTCGGTGATGACAAGCGTGGCGCCGTGCTTGCGGATATCCAGGGCTGCCTCCTGCAGCTTGCCTTTACCCCAGAGGGTCTGAGGATTGATTTGTCCCTGACGCTGGCGGCAGACGGCAACCGTTGTTGCACCAGCACTGCGCGTCAACCCTTCGAGTTCGGCTAGTTCACGCTCGTTTCGTGCTGGGTCTGTGCCGGTGAGTGTGAGCAGCAGTACCTGCTCCACTGTTGACGTGTGCTCATGGGTTGCCTGAAACGGTTCGCCATGCGGAGCATCATTTCTGGCACTGGTGTCGCTGCAGCAGAGCATTGTCAGATCGCCTGTTTCAGTGCAGCTCCAGCCACCGTCGGCCTTGGGGGCTGGAACCCAGAGAGCACCTGAACGGATCCCACTGCGAGCCATCAGTGCCTGATACCGCAACCAAGAATCGGGCTGAACATCGAGGGCGATTGCCGCATCGCGACCATCTGGAACCAGGTCCGAAGAGCGGCGTCCATGCAGCGAGCTGACCAGGCGCCATTGCCTGGAGCGGCGTCTAGAGCCGCCCTGAAGATGGCGGTCCAGCCGATCGGATTCTCCGAGCGGGCCAACCCAAAGCAGGCGACAGACGCCACGGTTGTCAATTAAAAGATGCAGCGTTTCCTCAAGCTGCACAGCGAGTTGGGCAAGCCGTTCCAGCGTGAAGATGTCAGCGCCGGAATCATCGGGGTGACGACGATGGCTGAGGCGCTCCAGCTGTTTGAGCTGTGATGGACGCAGCCCCCTGGTTCTGCCCGCCAGGTGAGCCTGTTTCAAGGGCCAACCAGCCAGGCACCAGCTGCGCGCAGCCCTAGCGACAGCCCTGGCAAACGCGTCAGATAGGTCAGTCGGCGCAGCTTGAAGGCCAGAGGCCCCGCGAGGGTTAGGCCCAATCCGGTGATTGAGGCATCGCCAATGCCAAGGCTGAGCATTTCGCCAAGGTCCTTAAACACAAATGGTTTTTCAACACTGCCTTGCAGCTTTGCTTTCAGATCTTTGGCTGCAAACTGACCTTGCTGAATGGCCGCCTGAGCTGAATGAGGCCAGCTGGAAAGCTCATCTGGTCTGGGATTCACAGCGATATCTCCGAGAGCCAGAACATCCGGGTAGGCCTGCAGACGCAGCGATTCGGTGACTGGCAGTCGACCTTGATGGAGCTCCAGCTTGGGAGAAAGGTCCGGAATTGTTGGGCGACTGCCTGCAGTCCATACCAGTCCGTCATGATTCTGTTGATGCGAGCCTTGTGGTCCGCTCAGCGTCACGGAAGTCGCTGTCACCAAGTCGACTCTGGTGTTCAGGTGAATGGTCACACCACGTTTCTTCAGGGCGATCTCGGCCTGCTCTCTGTTGAAGGCTTTCGATCTTGGCAGGATCTGATCACCCAGCTCAACGAGTTGAATTGTGGCGGCACCGTTGAGCAGGTCCACGAGCTTGCAAGCCAGTTCGACGCCCGTGGCTCCTGCCCCAGCAATCACCAGGGAGTTCGCCCCTGATGGGCGCTGACGCAGCTCCTGCAAGCGATCCTGCAGAGGTTGCAAATCAGACAGGGTGTGGAAATTCAGGGCATTGTCGCGGACTCCTGGAATGCCGAAATCCGCGGGTTGCGCGCCCGTTGCCAACACCAGCTGGCTGTATTGCAGGGCGCGCCCCGAGCCAGTAGTGACGCTGCGGGCATCGAGGTCGACCGCGCTGACGCGGTCTTGCAGATGACTGATCCCACGCCCCTGCAGCAAGGATGCATAGTCAGGGGCTACTTCCCATCCCTTCAGTTCCCCGCTCATTAATTCGTAGAGCAGAGGAACGAAGACGAAGCGGTCACGAGGTTCAATCAGCACAACCGGTGGTCTTGGATGCAGGCGACTGAAGGCAAGCGCTGTTGACAATCCGGCGAATCCACCACCGACCACCACGATCGGTTGAACTTGCTCGCTGGCAGGAGGAGTCACGGCATTCTCTGGAGCGCGTTGAAACCATAGGCAGACCTGTGGTCACCTCGGCATTGGAGGATGGGTTACATGAGCCAGGGCATCACAGACATGATCGGCACCGCTGGTGGTGTGGATTCGGGGACGGTCTCTGCCGGTCTGGATCCCCTGCGTTCAGAGCTAGACCCGATGCAGCCTCTGCAGCGTCTGCAGTGGGCGCTGAATCGATTCGGTTCCGGCTTCGCAATGACCACCAGCTTCGGTATCCAGTCGTCAGTGTTGCTGCACATGCTCAGTCGCCTCTCCGGAGGAGAGACTGTGCCTGTGATCTGGGTCGATACGGGATATCTCCCCGCAGAGACCTATCGCTATGCCAACACACTTTGTGAACGATTTGGCACTCAGCTCGTTGTGGCGCAGGCCTCGATGTCTCCTGCCCGAATGGAAGCAGTCCATGGAAGGCTCTGGGAAACTGGCCGAGAGCAGGATCTTGATCTGTATCTGCATCTCCGCAAAGTGGAGCCGCTGGAGGAAGCGCTCCGTGTGCAGAAAGTGAGCTGCTGGGCCAGTGGCGTGCGACGCGGCCAGACTGATCTACGTAAGACCATGACCGTGCTCGATCCGATTCGTGAGCGTTTGTCTTTGCGCCCTTTGTTGCGTTGGACCAATCGGGATGTCTTCTATTACATGCAGGAGCATGACCTGCCTCAGCATCCGCTCTTCGATCAGGGCTATTCCACCGTGGGCGACTGGCATTCCAGTGCTCCTGACGGGCTTGAGTCTGAAGGCCGCAGCACCCGCTTCGGCGGACAGCGTCAGGAGTGCGGAATTCACGTGCCCGGAGTCATGGGCGATGGCATCTGACCATGCGCTCTGAGCAGCGCTGTCTACTAATCGGTAACAGTCGCTGGCACTGGGCTGAGCAATTGAAAAGCGGTGCCTGGAGCTACAGCCATTCCCAACCGCAACTGTCGCTGTTGGCTGGCTCTCCTCAGCTTTGTGCATGGGCGGCAGTGGGACCTGTGCCGGATCATTCCGTGCTCAGGCCAGACAGGCGTCTCGATCTCGATGTGATTCCGCTTAGAAATGTCCCGGCCTGGCTTGGCATCGACAGAGCGCTTGCTGGATGGGGCGCCTGGACCCAGTCAGCAGAGGTTGGCCCCCTGATGGTTGTTGATGCCGGCACTGTGCTCAGCTTGACGCGCGTGACCGCAGACGGTGCATTCAATGGCGGTTGGCTCGCAGCCGGATTGAGGCTGCAGTTGCAGGCCATGGCTGCAGGTACTTGGGCGCTGACAGATCATGACGACCAGAGGCGGGATCCCTGTGATGGCGCTTCTTTCCCCAGGGATTCGTGTGAGGCGATGCGCCGGGGAGTGATCGAAAGTCTTGTCGGTCTAATTGTCCGAGCCCAGGACCTCGATCCCTCTCCGATTTGGCTCTGCGGCGGTGATGCTCCACTGCTGTTGCAGGCTTTGCAGACCCAGGGGCTTGAGCTGAATCATGCCCCTGATCTTGTGATGCAGTCGCTGGTGACGCTGGTCAGCCCAGCCCCAGATCGCTCAGCACTTGATCAGCCATTGAATCGGCTTTGACCTTTCTGTAAATCAACTCAAGCTTGCCCTCAGCATCCACAACAAAGGTGTGACGCATCATGCCCATGAACTCACGGCCCATGAACTTCTTCAGGCCGTAGCTTTCGTAGCTGCTGGCCACGGCGCATGGCTCCTCGTCAGTGAGCAAGGTGAAGGGAAGTTCCTGCTTGGCGATGAAGCGGGTGTGAGATGCGGCGTTGTCCTTGCTAATCCCTAGGACCCTGATGCCATGGGCCTTGAGGTCGCTCCAGCGGTCCCGGAAGTTGCACGCTTCCTTGGTGCAGCCGGGGGTGGCGTCCTTCGGATAGAAATAGATCACCACTCGTTGTCCTTTCAGAGATGAAAGCGTGAGGGGCTCACCGTTCTCATCTGGAAGTGTGAAGTCAGGGGCGGGATCGCCGATCTGCAGAGTCATGGATAGCCGGACTGTCGGCGGCAGCGTAACTGCGTTGTGGATGCAGCAGATCGGCCCAGAGGCCTCAGCTGGGCAGCTTGTTGTGAGTGAGCAAGAGCGCGCATGGGCCGCAGGGCTGACGGCATCCCGTTCCCAGCAGTATTTGGCTTCGCGTGGTTGGATGCGCAGTTGTCTGGCCGCGCTGCATGCTGCTAGCCCTCTTGCGGTTCCACTAAATGCTCCACCAGGTGCTCCACCACAGTTGTTGGACCAATGGGGTTATGTGAGCCTTAGCCACTGTGCTGACGCCTGTCTGCTGGGCTGGTCTCAGCAGCCCATCGGAGTTGACCTGGAGCGTGCCGACCGAAAGCTTCATGCTGCGGCGGCATTGATGCGTCGTTTTTTCACGGAGTCTGAGCAGAGCGAGCTGACGGCACTGGAGGGGGAGCAACTGCGACAGCAGGTTCTGGATCGGTGGCTGGTCAAAGAGGCTGCGATCAAGTGGCAGCAAGGCTCTCTGGCGCAGGACCTCTGCTTCTGGGAGGTGAGCTCCACTTTTTGTGGTGCCCTGCACCGAGGATTGAATCTCAAGGTGGCTGCACAGTTGCGGTCTCAGGGGGAATGGCGTTTTGGAGTTGTCGTTGCTGAGAAGAGATTTCTGCAGGATTGTCTGCTCTGCACAGCGTGAGCAATGTTGAGGTCAATCGATATCAATGTCATTGGTGATGGATTTCACTCAACAGCTGAATCAACAGCAATGTTCACCACGAGATCCATGCATCCATTGAGATTCATGAGTCTTGTTTGATTGGTCCTTATGAGGCGCATTTGTCCTCATTTGCGCTTTTGATGCACTGATTTTGTTGGCAACTCTTTTTCCTACCGATAGGATTAAAGAGACGTCTTCTCTCGCCGTCCGTGTTCACCCGTTTTGCAGCCGGCGCTCTCGCCGCCGCTTCCATTTCCACTCTGGCTGTCGCCGCTGAAGCTGGCACCAAGCGCCCTGTGCGCTGGGTGTCCGGTGGTGCTGTCTGGACTACCAAAGCCTCAGCATTCGCCAAGTTCTTCAGCGATGGCGAAATTACTGACCGCGCCCTTCAAGCAGGTATCAACAACTCCGGTTGGACTGCTGATGAAATTCAAGAGGGCATGACCAAGAGCTACGACGTAGATCTTGTTGGTGTTTCTCGCTTCCTGTATTCCGCCGATGGCGTGAAGTTCCTGGACGACCAGACCCGCAGCTACTTCCCCTACTGGCAGAAGAAGAAGACTGCTGTGGTCGCCCTTCGTTCCGCCATCATCCTTGACGCCGCTGATGGAGAAATCTCCTCTGCTGGCATCATGAACCAGCTGCCCGTTGACTTCCGTCTCAACGACAACGGCTCCTCCGATGGTGCTCAGAACGTCTGTAAGGACGGTCTTGACGGTGCTCAGTCCACATCCCTTCTCTCTTGGTATGTGTTCCTGCCCGCATGTGTGCAGGCCAACCAGATCCTCCCTGCTGAGCCAGCACCTGCTGCTGCTCCCGTCCGCGGCCTCTGGTGATTGTTGGGAACCCTCACGGGTTCATCAACTTTGTTCTTCAAGCTCCGGCATCGCCGGGGCTTTTTTTATGTAGGGCTTTGATGGAAGCCGATCAGGCCAGTCGGCCTTCGATTCGCCAGTGACGAAGACTCTGGGGAAGATGTTTTCCGCGTTGCTTTATCAGCTCGTGACGCAGCTCCGACAGAGCGGTTTCTCTGGTTTCTCCGGTTTCTTCCAGTGCCCTGCGGTAGGGGCGGTCTTCGCCAAGCCATCGTTCGATCAGGCTCGGCTCAACAGCGAGCTTCAACGATTCCTGCCAGCTGCTCTGGTTCGTCACCCAGCCGCAGCGCTCAAGCTGGCTCAGCAGCATTTGACGCGGTTCTGCCTGACTCAGCCAGATGGACTCCAGTGCTGCCAGGGTCTGCAGCGATGACCTCGGTTTGGTCGCCTCCCTTTCGCTCATGAGCAGCTCCAGTAGCCCTCCTGCCGGTCCGAGTTGGGGTTCACTCAGCAACACCCTCAGCTGAGTACCGCTTCTCGAGCGGGCGCTTACTCGGGCCCAGAACATCTCAAGGTCAGGAGATTTGAGATCGGCCTGATGCAGTCGCCCGCCCACCACTTCGAACTGGTGGTCCGGGCTGAGTCGCTCTAGTTCAGCAGCATCGGTCAGGACGGCCGGTTGATGGAGTGGATCAAGCAACTGCAGCTGTGCTTCCAGCCGTAGCTGTTCTGTTGAGGATGAACAGAGAATTGTGAGTCCACCTTCGGCAACGGCTCCAAGGGGATCGAGCGACCAGAGCAGCGACCGACCGCCAAGGATTAGTACGCGATCCGTGCGCTGCCATGAGAGGTCCGACCAGAGTCTTTGTCGCAACTCTTGCAGGCGTTCACCATCCAAGGACAGTTGCCGTTGCAGCCATCGCTCCAGCTGAGGTTCCTCCGGTCCGCTGCTCACCAATAGCGGGTGTTCGTCGACCGCCTCAGCTGATGCTGCCAGCTGAGCAGCACGACGTTCCAGCATCCGTTCGCGACGTTGTCCTTCCCAGCCCTGGCGACTCGGAGCCCAGAAGGCTTCACCTTGAAGGGCACTGGGTAAATACTGCTGAGCCACCCAGTGTTCACGAAAAGCATGGGGGTAGCGATAGCCCTTGCCGTCACCGAAGGCATCGCCATCGCGGTTGGCATCGCGTAGGTGGGCAGGTACCTCCTGGCGCTGCGCTTCACGAACCTGCCGCAGCGCTTCGAACATGCCGCTGGTGCTATTGCTTTTCTCGGTGCAGGCCAGGTAGAGAGCTGCCTGGGCTAGTGGATAAAGTCCCTCCGGCAGTCCGATGCGCTCAAAGGCCGCGGCGCAGGCTTCGACCACCACCACCGCCTGGGGGTCCGCGAGTCCCACGTCTTCCCCGGCAGAGATCAGCATGCGCCGGAAAATGAAGCGTGGGTTTTCACCGGCTTCGATCATCCGTGCCAGCCAGAACAGTGCTGCGTCAGCATCCGAGCCCCTTAGGGATTTGATGAATGCGCTGATCGTGTCGAAGTGCGCATCACCCTGCTTGTCGTAGAGCACGGCGCGCTGCTGGATAGATTCCTCAGCGATGCTGAGGTCTATTTCAATCACACCCTTGTGATTTTTAGGAGTGCTCTCCACGGCGAGTTCGAGTGCATTGAGCAGGCTGCGGGCGTCACCTCCTGCCACATTGACGAGGTGGGCAGAGGCCTCAGCGCTGATCTCCACATCGCGGTCGCCGTAGCCACGTTCTTTGTCTTGCAGCGCTGTCTGCAGCAAACAACTGAGATCTTCAGGATCCAGGCTTTGCAGACGAAACAACCTGGACCGACTGACCAGCGCCTTGTTGACTTCGAAAAAGGGGTTTTCGGTGGTGGCGCCGATCAGGCTGAGTGTGCCGTTCTCCACCCAGGGCAGCAAGGCATCCTGCTGGGCGCTGTTGAAGCGATGCACCTCATCGATAAACAGGATGGTGCGGAGCCCATGGCGTTCGAGGCGTTGAAGGGCATCGTTCACCTCAGAGCGCAAGTCCTTCACTCCGGCAAGCACGGCATTGAGAGAACTGAAATGGGCTCTTGTGTGATTGGCGATAATCCTCGCCAAGGTGGTCTTTCCGACCCCGGGTGGGCCATGCAAAATCAGATTTCCGACACGATCAGCTGAGATGGCTCGTCGCAGTAAGCGACCTTCCGCAAGGATTGCTCCCTGCCCAACGAATTCATCGAGATTGCGTGGTCGCAGGCGATCGGCGAGCGGTGCTTGCCGTAGCCGCGCGGCTTCCCCTTGATGGCTGAACAGATCCTGTTTCAGAGGTCCGCCCACGGCGTCGATTCCCGGTGAGACGATTCTTGCTCAAGTGGAGCCTTTGAACGCGAGAGCACCGTCATAATGCGCCCGACTGCGTCCTGACCGTGCGTCTCAATCAATCCCTCATCCCCGTGGCACTGACGGCCTTCATGCTGAGTGCCTGCGGCAGGGGTGGCAATGCGCAGAGACCTCTTCCAGAAGTGCAGCAGGCTGCTGTTACCGAGGCCACCTTCACAGATGATGTCGACACGGTGAGCACGCTGGAGTCCGGCGACCTGGTTCAGCTTGCGGCTCAGGCATCAGGTCGGATTATTGAATTGAAGATCACCCAGGGGGATCGGGTGACCCCGGGGCAGTTACTCATGACCCTTGATCAGGCTCAGGAGCAGGCCAAGCTGGCCGGGTTGAAAGCCCAAGAGCAAAAGGATCTGCTGGAGCTGAAACGCTATGAATTCCTGGTGCCTCTTGGTGCTGCGGAAGCCTCAGACCGTGATCAGCGGCGTGCGATCTATATCGCTTCCAGGGAAGAGGTCAGAGCTCAGGAGGCCACTCTGGCCTACAGCAATCTGCAGGCACCGATCGCTGGAACCGTGGCAGACGTCTCCGTGCAGGTCGGGGATGTGGTGAGAAATGGCGACCCGTTCACCAAGTTGATTCGTAACAACACCCTGGAGGCCAGGGTGGAGGTGCCTTCAACCTATGCCGATCGCATCAGGATTGGATTGCCGGTGTTGCTCAGTCTTCCGGGGCGGAACGAGGTGATGGCCAGGAGCTCGGTGATGTCGGTTGACCCTGGAATCAACTCCGGAACACAGGCCCTTCTGGTGATGGCGCAGTTCCCCAATCCAGATGGAAAGCTGCGCAACGGTCAGAGGTTGCGTACCCGGGTTCAGCTGGAATCTCGCCAGGAGCCGTCCGTTCCATTTGCTGCCGTCACACAGACCTCCGGTCAGAGCTTTGTGTTCCGTCTCGGAACACTCCAGGAGCTTGAAGCACAGCCTGGCAAGGCTGACCTGGCCAGGATCAAGCGGGGGATTGAGCGTGGCGTGATTCCCTCCGCGACCCTTTTTGCCCTGCAAACGCCAGTCAATCTCGGTCCCCTGCAAAACAACCGCTATCCCGTCACCAGGGGGCTCAGGGTCGGACAGAAGGTGATTACCAGCAATCTGCTCAGCCTGCGCCACGGCGTGCCCGTGAAGGTGAAGAACTGAGCGACTGAGTCATGTCCGCCTCCAATAATTTTATTACCAGACCCGTTCTCACAACGGTCTGCAGCATCTTGATCGTGATCGTGGGATTGATTGCGATTCCGCTGCTTCCGATTGAGAATCTCCCGGACATCGCTCCTCCCACCGTCAAAGTCAGGGCTAATTACACCGGTGCCGATGCCGTCTCTGTTGAGGAGGGCGTCACCAGTGTTCTTGAGCAGCAGATCAACGGTGTGGAGAACATGGACTTCATCAAGTCCAATAGTTCCGCCGATGGTGTTAGTGCCATCGATGTGGCCTTTGCCAGCGGCACCGACGGTGACATCAATCAGGTCAATGTGCAGAACCGTGTCGCTCTGGCAGAACCGCAGCTGCCAGAGGAGGTTCGTAAGGCCGGCGTCAGCGTCAATAAAGCGTCTAACTCGATTCTGCTCGTCTACAACTTTGGTAGTGAGGATCCTGACCAGATCACCTACAGCGCTGAGACGATCAGCGGACTGCTGGATCTAAAGCTCACTGATGCCATCAAGCGGGTGGGGGGCGTCGGCGACCTCACCTACTTCGGCAACCGCAAATTGGCGTTTCGGCTGTGGCTTGATCCTGACAAGCTCACCAGCTTTGGCCTCACGTCGACCGATGTGGTCAACCAGCTCTCCAGTCAGAATCGCCTCGTACCCGCTGGTCAGGTTGGTGGTGAACCTGCTCCGACGGGGCAGCAGTTCACGTTCACCGTGCAGCTGCAAGGCCGCCTGCGCAGCGTCGAGGACTTCGAGCAGATGGTGGTGCGAACTGCTGAGGGGGGTGGCCTTGTGCGTCTTGGAGATGTGGGCGACGTCCAGCTCGGTGGTGAGTCGTATGCCGTCAGCGCGACCGATCTCCAGGGAGTTCCTTCCGTTGGGCTGGCTGTCTATCAACTTTCAGGTAGCAATGCGCTGGAGGTGTCGGATGGCGTGAAGCAGGTTTTAGCCGACTTTGAGATGACGATGCCCGTAGGCATGAAGATGGAGAAGATCTACGACAACACCGACTTCATCACCGCGTCCATTCAGGGCGTGGTGAATTCCCTTCGGGATGCGGTGGTGCTCGTTGTTCTGATTCTTTTCCTGTTTCTTCAGAACTGGAAGGCCACCCTTGTTCCCGGAATTGCAATCCCCGTGGCGCTGATCGGCACTTTCGGTCTGGTGCTTGGCTTTGGGTTTTCTCTCAATCAGCTCACCCTGTTCGGTCTGGTGCTGGCCACGGGTCTCGTGGTTGACGATGCGATCACCGTGATTGAGGACACCTCCACCAAAAAATCGGAGGGGATGACGGCCCTGGAGGCAGCGAAAGCCACCATGGATGAGCTGTTTTCAGCAGTGATCGCCACCTCGCTGGTGAAGTTTGCTGTGTTTCTGCCGGTTCTGTTTTTCCCTGGTGCGACCGGAACGATCTACAAACAGTTCGCGGCCACTGTGATCTTCTCGATCGCCATCTCTACCTTCAATGCGCTCACCTTCTCACCGATGTTGTCCGCCCTGTTGCTGGCGCGCGAATCGAAGGATCCAGGACGGCGGAGCTATGCCATCGCTGGCACGGTGATCGGCTTTGTGTATGGATTGCTGGTGGCCGGTGCCGGAGCGCCCCTGGTGCTGATCCCGATGGCTGTTGGTGCATTGATTGGCCTGCTGCTGGGGCGCTTGATCGATCGACCAGTCACCCTGCCGTTCAGCATCGGTGGTGCCATCACCGGTTTGATTCTCGTGGGGGTCAGTCGGGTCATTCCGGTGACCGTCTATCCAGCTCTGGGCCTGGCTCTGGGTTGGTGCACCCCGCTCATTTTCGCCAAGTTCAACAGCTTTTATGCCGTGATGGAGAGCCGCTACGCCTCGGCGTTGGAGTGGGCTCTCGGTCGACGTCGACTGGTGATGAGCATCCTCGGCATTGGCATTTTGCTCACGGCCGTCGCCTTCCGGGCCATTCCTGGGGGATTCGTGCCGATCGAAGATCAGGGTTACGCGATCGGAGTCGTTCAGGCTCCGGAAGGTGTCTCCACCCAGGTCACTGAAGCGATCAATCAGCAGGTGGCTGCGGTGCTGCGCACAGAAAAGAACATCACTGCGGCGTCGGTGTTCAGCGGCGCAAGCCTGGATGGCAATAGTCCCAACAAGGGCTTGTTCTTCTTCGGGACCCGGAACTGGTCTGAGCGAAAGCAACGGGATCAGACCGTTGGGGCGATCGTGGAGCGGCTGAATCAGAAGCTGGCCCGTTCGGTCGATGGTGCCAGGGTGTTTGTCGTTGAACCTCCCGCCATCCCCGGTTACGGCACCGGCGGCGGCTTCGAGTTTCAGCTTCTCGACCAGAGCGGTGGGGCCTACAGCCTGGCTGATTTTTATGGCACGGCAGCACGCCTGATCCAGGCCGGTAACGCCGACCCTGATCTCAACCGCGTTTACACCTTGTTCGCTCCTGAATCGCCACAGATCGAGATTGAAGTGGATCGCGATCGCATGGCCGCTGTTGATGTTGACTTCGGTGCTGCCATGCAGACCTTCAGCATCAACTTCGGTGGTCTCTATGTGAACGACACCTTCCAGGAGGGCAAGGTGCGTCGGGTCTATGTCCAGGCCGATGCTCAAAGTCGTGCGACCCCTGAGCGTCTTTCAGCTCTCTACGTCAAGAGCACTAACGGTGATCTGATTTCGCTGGCGGAGTTCTTCAGCGTGCGTGAAACCCTGGGGCCCACGGTGGTTCCTCACTTCAATCTCTACAGAGCCATCAAGATCGAAGGCACGCCCGCTGCAGGGAATAGCTCTGGTCAGGCGATCACAGCGATGAAGGGAATCTTCGAGACCATCAACCCGCAGGGCCTCAGTTTCGACTGGACTGGAATTTCCCGTGAGGAAGTGAAGGCCGGTGCCCTGGCAGTGGTGATCTTTGCCCTTGGCATCCTGGCGGTGTACCTGGTGCTGTCTGCGCAGTACGAAAGCTACGCCGATCCGCTGATCATTCTGATGACAGTGCCGACAGCCATGTTGGGCGCACTCGCCTTTCTGGTCTTGCGGGGTGAAGTGCTCAATGTTTATGCCCAGGTGGGTCTGGTGATGTTGATCGGCCTTGCCGCTGGCAATGGAATCCTGATCGTGGATATGGCCAATCAGCGGATGCAGGCTGGTGCCAATGCCCTAGAGGCCGCCCGTTTTGCGGCCGGTTCCCGTCTGCGGCCGATCTTGATGACGGCGATCTCCTCGCTGTTCGGTTTCATGCCGCTGGTCTTCGCCAGCGGTGCCGGTGCCCGTAGCCAGACGTCCCTCGGGGCTGTGGTGTTTGGTGGTCTTCTGATCGCCACCGTCCTCTCGCTGTTCGTTGTGCCGGTGTTTTACGTCGTGCTCAAGTCCCTGCTTGGGCAGGCGGATCGTTCGAGCCCGATCAGCTCATGAGTCGCTCAACAAGGTCTCACTCCCGCAACGCGGCTCCTTCTGGATTTAACGGTTTCAAGGTGCTCTGGGCTGCCTTTACCGGTGCCGGTATCGGCGTCATTCTCACGATTTTTCTTGGCACTTTCATCCGCAATACACCGGCACAGATTCCGCGCACCAGATTGGTTTATCTCCACGGTGTCGTGATTGCTTCCGCCGTCCTGTTTGGCTCAGCGATCGAGAGCATGCGTCAGCTCCAGGAGAGTGCCAACGAGGAGGCGTATCGCTCCCACAAGAAGACCCTGCGGGGACAGCGGCGACGCTGAGATTCATTTTGCCCCTTTCAATCTGGGCCGACTCTGTCAGCTGAGCGAGCGGTACTCAGGTGATCACTGTGGGGCGCGCCATACCCGTCCGCTGCTGAATCTCCGCTAGGGAGTTGATGCTGCTGATCATGTCTGCCAAGGCGATCTGAGGATCCTGATGGAGATCACCACTGCTCGGGACATAGCTTTCCAGGTAGACCCGGATGGTGGCGCCCTTGGTGCCGGTGCCGGAGAGGCGCACGACAACGCGACTGCCGTCCTCCAAAAGAATGCGCAGCCCTTGACCCTGAGTCACCGACTGGTCCACAGGGTCCGTGTAACTGAAATTGTCAGCACAACGGATGCTGCGACCGGCGAAGGTCTGACCCACAAGCCCAGGAAGAAGACCTTCAAGCCGGTCATAGAGGCCATGGGCGGCCTCGCTCGGCACCGCTTCGTAATCGTGACGTGAGTAGTAGTGACGCCCGAATTGATTCCAGTGGTTGCTCATGATTTCCGCCACGCTGCAACGACGTACCGCGAGGATCTGCAACCAGAACAGCACGGCCCAGAGACCGTCTTTTTCACGAACGTGGTTGCTACCTGTGCCGAAACTTTCTTCGCCGCAGAGAGTGATGCGGCCGGCATCCAGCAGATTCCCGAAAAACTTCCAGCCTGTGGGTGTCTCGAAGCATTCAATGCCCAGCTGCTTCGCCACCACATCAACAGCGGAGCTGGTCGGCATTGAGCGCGCGACCCCTGCCAGTCCAGCGGCGTAGGCCGGTGCCAGCGTGGCGTTAGCGGTCAGCACGGCCAGGCTGTCGCTCGGATTCACGAAACAGTGATGACCAAGGATCATGTTGCGGTCGCCGTCACCGTCGCAGGCTGCACCAAAGCGGTAGTTGTCTCCCTTTAGGAGAAGATCGGCCAGTTCGTGGGCGTAAGTGAGGTTGGGATCAGGATGGCCGCCGCCGAAATCCTCAAGTGGAATGCCATTGCGCACGCTGCCTGCTGGTGCTCCCAGCAGATCCTCGAAGACACGTTTGGCATAGGGACCTGTGACGGCATGCATGGCGTCAAAGGCCAGTGGGAAATCGCTGCGCAGGAGAGTGCTGATCTGATCGAAATCGAACAGTTGCTGCATCAAGGCCACAAAGTCATCGACCCCATCAATGATTTCGACCTCCATGGCACCGATGCTGTGCGTTCCTGGAGTGTCGAGATTCAGATCGAGAGCTTCAAGCGTGGCGTACTGTTCCAGCGATTTGGTGCACTCGAACACTGCATCGGTGAAGGATCCCGGCGTGGGGCCGCCGTTGGCTCCATTCACCTTCACTCCAAAGTCACCATTGGGGCCGCCTGGATTGTGACTGGCCGAGAGGATGATCCCTCCGATGGCCCCTCGCTTGCGGATCAGGTTGGATGCTGCCGGCGTGGAGAGAATGCCATCTCTGGTGATGATCACCTTGCTCAGGCCGTGGGCTGCAGCCATGCGCAGGATGACATTGATGGCGCGCAGATTCCCGTAACGGCCGTCGCCTCCGAGCACCAAAGTGCCTCCTCGCACGCCAGGCAGAGTGCGAAACACAGCCTCAACAAAGCTTTCGAGATAGTGCGGTTGCTCAAACTGCGCACTGCTCTTGCGCAATCCAGAGGTGCCCGGCTTCTGGTCGGTGAAAGGGGCGTTGAGCCGTACGAAGGTTGGAGCGGGTTCAGCCGAGGCGGAGGCGGTCATCCCTGACGGGAGCGGATACCAAGAACCTTTACACGTCAGATGCTGATCAGGGTTGTCGGCGCGACCACTTGTCGCAGCTACCTTTTGGATCTAACGGCTTCTGAAGCGTGATGGAGATCAATCACCCCAACTCCAGCCCGCTGTCTGAGCAGGAAAAAATGGTGTTTGAACACTTTCAGAAACGTCTGGAATCGATGGTGTCCAGCCACGGACTCACTGAAGGTGATGTGAAAGAGCTGGTCCGTGAACTGCGTTCACATCCACTGATCTCAAGTCAGTTGTGGCAGGTTGCAGGCAGTGAGCTGACGCGACTGCTTCCTAATCAACGCTTTGACTTCGAATGGGATTGAGTCCTTGTAAAGACTCAAGTCTGGGTAGGGGCAGCAGGTTGTTGCGGCTTCTCAGGTTCGGCACAGACCAGCGTCAGCCGTCGAGCAGGTCGGTCGATGCTGTCACGGCGCTGGAAGCTGTTGGTGGTGACCATTTGTGAGGCCTGAACCAGCTCCCATACGGTGTCTTTGCAGGCAGCCGACAGTCTGGGGTGGTCCATGAGTGGATCAGCAAGGTTGCGGGTCTTGCTGCAGCTATCTTGATCATTCGCGCGCGAGCAGCTGTAGGCCATCAGCTGGAGTGAACGCAGTTCCTCCCTGGTCGGGAAGGGAACCTTTTTGGGCTTGGCCTGAACCAGTGAAGGCAGCATCAAGGCAAACCCCAAAAGCATCAGTGGCAGTCTCACAGGGTTGGCCCAACACGTCGCGGCATTCTGACCTGAGATCGTTCATGACGACAATTTCAGAAGCGCAGCGCAAATGCTCACCCATCGGCCGCAGGCCAGCTTCCATCTGTGCAGGCCGTTGATTGATGTTCGCGTTGGAACGCAAGGTCCTGCACGTCACGTTTCGAACTGGTCCATGTCTGAGTGGAGACAGACTCGGATAAACCTCTGAGGCTTGGAGTGTCAACTGCCCTGTTGATCGTTCGATGAGAGTAACCGTCAACAAGTCTTTCCCAAAATCAGAAAAGAAATCTTCCCGAGTGGTTTTGATGGCATCAATAATATCAAAGCTTGGTTTTTTACAGCGTTTGAAATGAATGATTCACAGGTTTTCTATGAAAACAGTGGGTAAATCTGTTTTCAGGATTGCAGGATGAATGGCTAAGTTGTTGTCATCAGCGCATCGTGCATTCTTTTTGAAAGCTGCCATCGTTCAGCATCGGCCGGTAAGTGATCAATCACTTCCTGACAATATCCATTCAGTAGTAAAGCTGTTGCTTCCACTTCGGTGATTCCGCGACTACGGAGATAAAACAGTTCATCCTCCTGCAGTTGGCTGACAGTGGCGCCGTGAGCACACTTCACATCGTCAGCAATGATTTCAAGCTCTGGCTTGGTATCAACTCGTGCACGGCTCGATAACATCAAATTGCGACTGAGTTGTGCCGCATTGGTTCGTTGTGCTTCTTTGGGCACCTGAATCGAGCCATTGAAAATCGTGTGCGATTTTCCTGAGACAAGGCTTTTTTGCAGTTGATCCAGTTCACCCTCGGGGCCGTCAAAACGCATTGCGGAGTGCACGCCGACTTGCTGTTCATCTGCAGCGACAGCCAATCCTTTCAGAGAGGTAAAGGCTTGCCCACTCAGTTGCACGATTCTTGGCTCGATTCGAGCGAACAACGACCCTTGAACGAAGGAGGACAGCGCGTAGTGGCTGCGAGGCTCTTGTTGGATGGCCAGCGTTGTCAGCAGTGAACTGCTGCCATCGCCCATGGAGATCAAGCCATGCTGTAGCTGTGACTCTTCCCCGAGCAGGATTTCACACAGATGGCTGTGCGCAACGCTGTCTTTTGACTGGAAAACCTCGAGCAGCTTGAGTTCGGCGTTTGGCTCAAGCATCAGCAGAACACGCGTTGCCAGCATGCCTGAACCACTGGCAGCTATCACGAGTTCCAGTGCTGGAACCTTGCCACTGATCTGTAAAGCGAGGACCTGACGGCTGCAGGATTTGTTGAGTTCCACGGGCCAGTCCTCCGAGCAGCCGCAGTGATCTGTTGCGCGACCGAGAAGGTCCTCGAGCTGATCACTACTCAAGGCTTTGATGCCTGTCGGGAGCTCTACTCCTTCTAATGGATGTTGATCAGACCCAAGCAGCAAGCGGAGTCCGCTTTGCGGTGGTTGTGGCCAATCATTCTCGAGATCGGCATCAATGGGAGGCAGGCCATGGACGGCCTCAAGGCGTTTGAGGTCCGTGAGTCGCCAGGCTTCCTGTCGACGGGTGGGCAATCCCAAACGCTGGAGGGCTTCACGTCCTCGCTGCTGCACCGGTGCCAGCACACTGCTCACCATG
>Ga0189292_10146_pt1 | contig 34787 bp, 29 predicted proteins | sample UW1oraminimetaG_FD_130317 | JGI IMG/M metagenome (GOLD analysis project Ga0189292, IMG submission 130317) | Marine microbial communities from the Costa Rica Dome - UW179A-orange mini metaG | ecosystem: Environmental > Aquatic > Marine > Oceanic > Photic zone | place: Costa Rica: the Eastern...
CCTCGACCATGCTGCTGTCGCTGATCCTGTGCTGGAACGAGGCTTTCTGGTCGCTGAACCTGACCTCTACCAATGCCGCGCCGCTGACCGCCCTGATCGCGTCCTACTCCAGCCCGGAAGGCCTGTTCTGGGCCAAGCTTTCGGCCGTATCCACCCTCGCCTGCGCTCCCATCCTGATTTTCGGCTGGATCAGCCAGAAGCAGCTGGTGCGCGGCCTGTCGTTCGGCGCCGTGAAATAACGCCGCTGAGCTGAGAAGAACAACAGAGGATTCCGAACATGGCAGACCTGAAAGTCCACAACCTGAAGAAAAGCTTCGACGGCAACGACATCATCAAAGGCATAGACCTGGACATTCGTGATCGAGAATTCGTGGTCTTTGTTGGCCCATCCGGCTGCGGCAAGTCCACCCTGCTGCGCCTGATCGCCGGGCTCGAGGAGGTCAGCAGCGGCCGGATCGAACTGGACGGGCGCGACATCACCGATGTCAGCCCGGCCAAACGCGACCTGGCCATGGTTTTCCAGACCTACGCGCTCTATCCGCACATGACGGTGCGCAAGAACATGTCCTTCGCCCTGGACCTGGCCGGGGCCGACAAGCAGGAAGTGGCGCGCAAGATCGAAGCCGCCGCGCGCACCCTGGAGCTGGAACCGCTGCTCGAACGCAAGCCACGGCAACTGTCCGGCGGCCAGCGCCAGCGCGTCGCCATCGGCCGCGCCATCGTGCGCAACCCCAAGGTGTTTCTCTTCGATGAGCCGCTGTCCAACCTCGATGCCGCGCTGCGTGTGCAGATGCGCCTGGAGCTGTCACGTCTGCATCAGGAACTGCAGGCGACCATGATCTACGTGACCCATGATCAGGTTGAGGCCATGACGCTGGCTGACAAAGTGGTGGTGCTCAACGGTGGGCGCATCGAGCAGGTCGGCTCGCCGATGGAGCTCTACCACAACCCTGCCAACCTGTTCGTCGCGGGCTTCCTCGGCACGCCAAAGATGGGCTTCTTGAAGGGCCGCATCAGCCAGGTCGACGCCACTGGATGCGAAGTGGAACTGGATGCAGGCTGCCGGCTGTATCTGCCGCGCAGCGGCCCATCACTCGCAGTGGGGGACGTCGTCACCCTGGGTATCCGCCCCGAGCATCTCAACCGCAGCACCGATGGCAACTGTCAGCTTGAGGTTAAAGCAGACGTCAGCGAACGACTGGGCAGCGACACTTACTGCCATGTCATCACTCAGGCGAACGAGCCGTTGACCATGCGCATCCGCGGCGATTTCACGCCTCGTTATGGCGAATCACTGAAGCTGACTCTCGATGCCGCGCATTGCCACCTGTTCGACGGCGATGGGCTGGCCGTCGGCCAATCTCTGCAACAGGCCGCTTGACGGGTAACCCGTCACGATTCAATCCCGGCGAATTGCTGCTGCCTACGGCGGCGATGACGCCGTAGGCTTTTCGAAACTTAGCCCAGCGAGGCCTGACATGAAGTTGAAGCAACAGAATCTGCCACAGCTGCCGGCCCACATTTCACGCCCGGCCTACGCGATAGACGAGGTTACGGCCGGCATCGCGCACATAGGGGTTGGCGGATTTCATCGCGCTCACCAGGCAGCGTATACCGATGCCCTCATGAACACCGGCGAGGGGCTGGAATGGGGCATCTGCGGCATCGGCACGCGCGCCGAGGAACGCTCCATGCGCGACGCGCTGGCCGCGCAGGACTATCTCTACACCCTGGTCGAGCTCGACGACCGGCCTGACACCGAGGTCCGGCTGATCGGCAGCATTCGCGGCATGCTGCTGGTGGACGAGGATGGTTCCGAGGCGGTGGTTGCCCGCCTGGCCGATCCGGCGATTCGCATCGTCTCGCTGACCATCACCGAGGGCGGCTATTGCCTGGACGACAGCACCGGCCAGTTCAATGCGCAACTGCCCCAGATTCAACATGACCTGCAGCACCCGCGCAGCCCGGTCAGCGTGTTCGGCCTGCTCTGCGCGGCGCTGGCCAAGCGCCGCGGCGACGGCGTCGGACCCTTCACGATGATGTCCTGCGACAACCTCCCCCACAACGGCGACGTGACCCGCAAGGCCACGCTGGCCTTCGCCGGCCTGGTCGACCCCGACCTGGCCCGCTGGATCGAGCGCAACGTCAGCTTCCCCAACGCCATGGTCGACCGCATCACGCCCATGACCAGCACGGCGCATCGCCAGGACCTAAAGCATCAGCACGGCCTCGATGACGCCTGGCCGGTAGTCTGCGAACCCTTCGTGCAATGGGTACTGGAAGACCGCTTCGTCGCCGGCCGGCCGGCCTGGGAAAAGGTCGGCGTGCAGTTCACCGACGACGTTTCGCCCTACGAGGAGATGAAGATCAAGCTGCTCAATGGCAGCCACCTCGCGTTGACGTACCTGGGCTTTCTGCGCGGGTATCGCTTCGTCCACGAAACCATGGCCGATCCGCTGTTCGTCGAGTACATCCGCCGCTACATGGACGAGGACGTCACGCCACAGCTGGCTCCCGTGCCGGGGATCGACCTCACGCAGTACAAACGAACCCTGATCGAGCGATTCTCCAATTGCGCCATCGCTGATCAGCTGGAGCGCGTCTGCTCCGACGGCTCCTCGAAGTTTCCCAAGTTCACCGTGCCGACCATCAACCGCCTGATCGCCGATAACGCCGCCCTGGACCGGGCCGCCCTGGTGGTCGCCGCCTGGGCGCTGTATCTGCGGGGCGTAGATGAAAACGGCGTGCCGTACCGCATCCCCGATCCGCGCGCGGACTTCTGCCAATCCCTTGTCGCGGAGGACGACGGCCTCGCCGAACACCTGCTCGACCGCGAGGAGATCTTCGGCACGCAGATTCCGCGTTCGCTCGCCTTCCGCGAAGCCTTCGAGCGCAACCTGCTGCGGCTGCGCACGCTGGGGGTCAGCGGCACCCTTGATCTGTTGCTGACGCAGTGAGGGACCCGGCATGTTTCTCGGAATCGATTGTGGCACCCAGGGCACCAAGGCGCTGTTGCTCGACGCCAGCAACGGGCGCGTGCTCGGCCAGGGCTCGGCCGGCCACGATCTGATTAGCGGGCCCAACGGCCGGCGCGAGCAGGACACCGGGCAGTGGACCGCCGCCTTCGCCAGCGCTACCGCTGCGGCACTGGCCGAGGCCGGGGTCGACGGCGATGCCGTGCTGGGTATTGGTGTCTCCGGGCAGCAGCATGGTCTGGTCACGCTCGATGCCGCGGGCCGCGTGTTGCGCCCGGCCAAGCTCTGGTGCGACACGGAGTCGGCTACGGAGAATCAGCGCCTGCTCGACTGGCTGGGCGGAGAACAGGGTTCGCTGCAGCGCCTCGGTATCGTCATCGCACCGGGCTACACGGCGTCCAAGCTGCTGTGGATGAAGGAGCAGCACCCCGCGCTGTTCGCACGCATCGCCCATATCCTGCTGCCCCATGATTACCTCAATTACTGGCTGACCGGGCGTTGCGTAAGCGAATACGGCGACGCCTCCGGCACCGGCTATTTCGATGTGCGCACCCGGCAGTGGGCACCCGACATCCTGCGGCATGTCGACCCCAGCGGCCGCCTGGAGGCGGCGCTGCCGGAGCTGATCGAACCCCATCAGCCGGTCGGCCGGCTACGCCCCGAACTTGCCGTCCGGCTGGGCCTGAACTCCCAGGCCATCGTGGCGAGCGGCGGTGGTGACAACATGATGGGCGCAATCGGCACCGACAACATCCGCCCCGGCGCGATCACCATGAGCCTGGGCACATCCGGCACGCTCTACGCCTTTTCCGGCGAACCCCGTATCAGCCCACAGCCTGCGGTGGCCACCTTCTGCTCGTCCAGCGGGGGCTGGCTGCCGCTGATCTGCACCATGAACCTGACCAATGCCAACGCGGCGATGCGCGGCCTTCTGGAGCTGGACCTGGAGGCGTTCAACGCGCTAGTGGCGCAAGCGCCGATCGGCTGCGCGGGTGTCACCATGCTGCCCTTTCTAAACGGCGAGCGCGTCCCCGCCCTGCCCCAGGCCAGCGCCAGCCTGCACGGCCTGACCGCCGACAACCTGAGCCGCGCCAACCTCTGCCGCGCCGTGCTCGAAGGCGTGACCTTCGGCCTGCGCTACGGGCTGGACCTGCTGCGCGAAAGCGGCATTCGCAGCGAGCGGATCCAGCTCATCGGCGGCGGCGCGAAGAATCCGCTGTGGCGGCAGATCGTCGCCGACATGATGGCCACGCCGGTGGTCTGTACCCGCCACAGCGAAGCCGCGGCACTGGGTAGCGCGATCCAGGCAGCGTGGTGCTATGCCAGGCAGCGTGATCCCGCGGCGAGCCTCGCCGAGCTGTGCCAGCGCTGTGTCAGCCTTGACGAGACCACGGCGGTCGCGCCTGACACCACCGCGGTCCTGGCCTACGAGCATGCCTATCGGCGCTATCGGCAACTGGTAGCCAGCATCTACGGTCAGCACACGCCACCGGACCTGGCGCCGGTCGCCTCCTGAGGCGCAGCGCTCGGTCGGCAGGCAAATAGCTCATAAAAAAGGCAAAGCCACGGCGCGTGGCTTTGCCTTTGGTCCTGCGCGCCTGGGACGACGCCTCAGCGGCTGCGCAGCGCCTCGCGCGGCACGTACTTGCCCAGCTCGTGACGAGCAATGGCCACCCGATGCACCTCGTCCGGGCCATCGGCCAGGCGCAGCGTGCGCTGCATCGCCCACCAGTGCGCCAGCGGGAAGTCCTCGGAAACCCCGGCGCCGCCGTGGATCTGGATGGCGCGGTCGATGACCTTCAGCGCGACGTTCGGTGCGACCACCTTGATCTGCGCGATCTCGCTGGCGGCGATCTTATTGCCCACGGTATCCATCATGTACGCCGCGTTCAGCGTCAGCAGGCGCGCCATGTTGATCTCGATGCGGCACTCGGCGATGTAATCGAAGTTGGCACCCAGCCGGGCCAGCGGCTTGCCGAAGGCGGTGCGGCTGACGGCGCGTTCGCACATCAGCTTCAGTGCACGTTCAGCAACGCCGATCGAGCGCATGCAGTGGTGGATGCGCCCTGGGCCAAGACGGCCCTGGGCGATCTCGAAGCCGCGGCCTTCACCGAGCAGGACGTTCTCGTAGGGCACTCGCACGTTTTCCAGCAACACTTCCGCGTGGCCGTGCGGGGCGTCGTCGTAGCCGAACACCGGCAGAGGGCGCAGCACCTTCACGCCGGGAGCATCCATCGGCACCAGGATCATCGAGTGCTGGGCATGCCGCGGCGCATCCGGGTTGGTCAGGCCCATGAAGATCATGATCTTGCAACGCGGGTCGCAGGCACCGGAGGTCCACCACTTGCGACCGTTGATGACCCACTCGTCGCCCTCGCGCACCGCGCGGGCTTCCATGTTGGTGGCGTCGGACGAAGCCACGCCCGGCTCGGTCATGCCGAAGGCCGAACGGATTTCGCCGCGCAGCAACGGTTCCAGCCACTCGCGCTTCTGCGCCTCGCTGCCGTAGCGCACCAGCACTTCCATATTCCCGGTGTCCGGTGCCGAACAGTTGAACGCCTCCGGGCCAAGCCCCGAGCTACCCATGATTTCCGCCAGCGGCGCGTATTCGGTGTTCGTCAGGCCAGCGCCCAGTTCCGATTCCGGCAGGAACAGGTTCCACAGCCCCTCTGCCTTGGCCTTGGCCTTGAGCTCCTCGACGATAGCGGTCGGCTGCCAGCGGTCACCTTCGGCGACCTGCTGGTAGAACACCTTTTCGGCGGGATAGACGTGAGCATCCATGAACGCTTGCACGCGCTCTCTCAGCTCTTGAACCTTCGGGGAGTAGGCGAAATTCATGGGCGACAACCTTCTGGCAGGTAATGTTTTGTAGTTTTGAATGCTAGAGGAGGCCTGGTGATTTATCTAAGCTATTTTCCTCGTGTATAAACATTCATCACCGATATATGATCGGCGAATTCCGATACACGCCGGAGAGCACAACAATGAACCTGAACAAGGTCGATCTGAATCTATTCATCGTCTTCGACGCCATCTACACCGAAGCGAACCTGACACGCGCCGGGCAGATCGTCGGCATCACCCAGCCCGCCGTTTCCAACGCCCTCGCCCGCCTGCGCGAAACCTTCAACGATCCGCTGTTCGTGCGCACCGCGCAGGGCATGGTGCCGACGCCAATGGCGCAGAACATCATCGGCCCGGTGCGCAATGCGCTGCAGCTGCTGCGGGTGTCGGTGCAGGAAAGCCGGACCTTCAGCCCGGCGCAGGCGAACAAGACCTTCCGCATCAGCATGACCGACCTTACCGAGGCGGTGATGCTGCCGCCGCTATTCCAGCGCCTGCGCCGTCTGGCACCGAACGTGAAGATCGAGAGCATGCTGGCCAAGCGCCGCGAAACCACCAAGGAACTGGCTGCCGGCCGCCTGGATTTCGCCATGGATGCACCGCTCAATACCGACCCGCAGGTGCGCCACGTCAAGCTGCTGGAAGATCGCTACATCTGCGCCATGCGCCGCGGCCACCCGCTAGCCAAGGACAAGCTCACCCTGGAGCAGTACCTGTCGCTGTCGCACATCCACATTTCCAGCCGCCGCAGCGGGCTAGGTCTGGTGGACCTGGCGTTGGGCAAGATGGGTCTGCAGCGCAAGATCGCCCTGCGCTCGCAGCACTACCTGATGGCGACTCAGGTGATCGACCAGACCGACATGGCGGTGACCGTTCCCGAGCGTTTCGCCCGGCGCCACAACCTGCACCAGGTCGACCTGCCGGTGGACATCATGCCGCTGGAAACCCACATCTACTGGCATGAAAGCACCGATCAGGATCCGGCCAACCGCTGGATGCGCGAGCAGATGATCGAGATCGCCCAGCAGGTCACCGCGCAGCAGGATCTTTGACGCGCTGGCGGGTGAAAGCCCGCCTCAGGCGCTGTCGCGCATCACCACTTCGAAACCCACATCGATACAACGCTCGGCAGGCTGCTGACCTCGCATCAGGCTCAGCAGCATCTGCGCCGCCAGCTCGCCGATCTCGCCACGGCGGGTGCGCACCGTGCTCAGCGCCGGATGCATCCAGGCTGCGGCCGGCAAGTCGTTGAAACCGGCAATTGCCAACCGCCCCGGCACTTCGAGTCCCAGCTGATGGGCGCGAAACAGCGCCCCGAGGGCCAGGTCGTCGTTGTTGAAGAACACTGCGTCGATCTGCGGATGCTGCGCCAGCAGCCGATCCAGCAGCTCCGCGCCAAGACCGATGGACGACAGCTGCGGCGTCAGCAGCTCCAGCGTCGGCTCATAGCGACCGGCCTGGCGCATGGCCTGACGGTAGCCTTCGGCGCGTTGCAGGGTCCGAGGGTCGAGCTGCGCCGCGGCGAAGGCGACGTGACGGTAGCCGCGCTCGAGCAAGGTGCGGGTCATGGCCACGCCGGCTTCCAGTTGCGAGAAGCCTACGCAGTAGTCGTCCGGCCGCTCGCTCAGCTCCATCAGAGTGACCATCGGTGCGGTGTAGTTGGCCAGCACCGCACGCGCGACGTCGCTGCGCTCGAACCCGGTGATCAGCAGGCCGGCCGGCTGATGCGCCAGATAGGCGCGCAGCAGTCGCTCGTCCTCTTCGGGCCGGTAGTGGCTGACGCCGATCATCATTTCGTAGCCCGCCGGCATCAGCACCCGCTGGATGGCCTCGATGGTGTCGACGAACACCGCGTTGGACAGCGAGGGGATGATCACCGCCACCAGATTGGAACGCGAACTGGCCAGGCTGCGCGCCGCCGGATGCGGCACATAGCCAAGCGCCTTGACCGCCTGCTCGACACGCTCACGCAATGCATCGGAAACCAGTTCCGGTTGCGACAGCGCGCGGGATGCCGACATCAGCGAGCAACCGGCACTGCGCGCGACATCCGAGAGGGTTACCCGCTCGGCAGAGCGGCGACGGCGTGTGGTCATGCGCGTTCCATTGGTCGAAAGCGGCGGATTCTAGCAGCGGGCATTCTGGGGGCGCCTCCTAAGGTGCGGCCTTTTCCACTTCGGCCTGCACCTGATCGAACAGGTCCTGGCCGACCGCATCGATCACCGTCTGGATCGCCGGCTGCGCCTGCTCGCGCATGCGCTGGATCTCCTCGGGACTGACCTCGTTGATCTGCATGCCGCGCTCCTTCAGCGCCGCCAACGCCTGGCTGGCCTCGCGACGGGTGTCCTCGCGCTCGGCATCGCGTGCCTTTTCCGCAGCGTCCATGAGGATGCTCTGCTCGGTCGCGGACAGCCCGTCCCACCAGCGCTTGGACACCGTGACGATCCAAGGGCTGTAGACGTGATTGGTCACGCTCAGGTACTTCTGCACCTCATAGAACTTGGACGAGAGAATGGTGTTGTAGGGGTTTTCCTGGCCGTCGACCGCCTTGGTTTCCAGCGCGGTGAACAGCTCGGAGAACGGCAGCGGCACCGCATTGGCGCCCATGCGCTTGAAGGTGTCGATGAAAACCGGATTGGGCATCACGCGCAGCTTGATGCCCTCGAAGTCCTCGAGCTTCTCGATCGGCCGCGCACTGTTGGTCACGTTACGAAAACCGTTCTCCCAGTACACCAGCCCAACCAGTCCCTTCTCCTCGAGTTTGTCCATCACCTGCCTGCCTACCGGGCCGTCCAGTACCTGATCCGCCTGGCGCGGATCGGTGAACAGGAACGGCGTATCCCACACCGCCATCTCCTTGCTGATACCGACCAGCGTCGCGGTCGAGCCCACCATCATTTCCTGCGCGCCGCCGATTAGCGCGTTCTGCATTTGGTCGTCCGAACCGAGGCTGGCGGAGGCGAAGGTACGCACCTTCAGCTTGCCGCCCGAGGCCTTGGCCACTTCCTCGGCCAGCAGCTTGGCCGCCCTGCCCTGGTTGCTGTCTTCGTTGAGCCCGTAGCCGAAGCGGATCATGCGCGGGCGGATGTCGTCCGCGGCCTGCGCGTAACCGAGGCTGAGTGTGCTGCCGAGCACGGCGGCGGCCAGGGTGCTGATGAGAAGTCGTTTCATGTCGCGTTACTTTCTTGTTGTTGGACGTTGGGTTGTTGAGCGCTTGGTTGCACGACCGGCGTTACCGCAGCCAGGCCAGGGGTACGGTGATGATCGAGGGCACGGCGATAAGCAACCCGACGATCACCAGATATATAAGGAAGAACGGCATGACACCGCGCACCAGGGTTTCCATGCGCAGCCGGCCGATGCCGCCGACCACGTTGAGCACCGTGCCCACCGGCGGCGTGATCAGCCCAATGGAGCCGATCAGCACGAACATCACGCCGAAGTACACCGGGTCGATGCCGGCCTTGATCGCGATCGGTGCCAGCACCGGGCCGAGGATCAGGATGGTCGGCGTCAGGTCCAGCACCATGCCGACAGCGATCATCAGCAGCATGATGGCGACCATCAGCAGCTTCGGATCCTGCGCCAGCGGGCCGAGCATCGCGGCGATCTCGTCGGGCAGTTGCGCCAGGGTGATCATGTACGCGGACACCGTCGCGGCGGCGCAGAGGAACATCACCGAGGCGGTGGTGCGACTGGCACGGGTCAGTACCTCGACCAACCCGGTCCAGTTCAGCTCGCGATACAGCAGGGTCGAAACGGCCAGGGCATAGACCGCGGCGACCACTGCCGCTTCGGTCGGGGTGAACAGGCCGCCACGCAGCCCGCCGACGATGATCACTGGCAGCATCAGCGCGGCAGCACCGTCGACCAGCACACGACGGCGCTCGGCGGCGCTGGCCTTTTCCTGCTTCGGTTCGTCGATCCGCCGGGCGATCAGCGTCCAGGCAACGATTAGGCCCATGCCCATGATCAGCCCCGGCACCATGCCGGCGAGAAAGAGCTGGCTGATCGAAGTACCAGTCACCACGCCGTAGATCACGAACGGCATGGAGGGCGGGATGATCGGCGCGATGATCCCGCCCGCCGCCACCAGACCCGATGACGAACTCAACGGGTAGCCGCGCTCGCGCATCATCGGCAGCAGCAGCGTCGCCAGCGCGGCGGTATCGGCCAACGCCGAGCCGGACATGCTCGCCAGCAGCACCGAAGCGGCAATCGCCACGTAACCCAGGCCGCCACGCTTGTGACCGAAATAGGCCTGCGCCATGGCGATGATGCGCCGCGAGATGCCGCCGGCATTCATCAGTTCGCCAGCCAGGATGAAGAACGGCACCGCCAGCAGCGGGAAGCTGTCAGCGCCGGCCTGAAGATTCTGAGCCAACAGCTGCACGTCCCAGAAATCCAGGTACCACATCAGCACCGAGCCGGTGAGCAGCAGCGCGAAGGCGATGGGCATGCCAAGCGTCATGAAGCCCAGCAGCGATGAAAGGAAGACGACGACGGTCATACAAGGTCCTCGGTTGGGCAGTGCCCGTATTGTTCTGAATGCGGCGTCGCTTCAGTCCGCGGTGACATTCGCAGCGGCGGTGGCCGATGACTGATCGCGCCGCCAGACATTGACCAGCTGCACCAGCGCCAATACCGCCAGCGCGACCATGCTGGCGGCCACGGGCAACATCGCCAGGCCCAGCGGGTAGCCGACTACCGGGCTGTTGATGGTCCAGCCGAACTGCATCTGATTCCAACCACCCCAGGCCGCCAGGCAGCTCGCAGCTGCCACCAGCAGCCAGCTGAGAGAGTCGACGACGCGGCGGAACAGCCGAGGAAAACGGTCGCGCAGCATGGAAAAGCTCATCAGCTCGCCGCGGCGCATGCTCGAAGCGACGCCGACAAACACCAGCCAGACGAACGCCAGCCGCGACAGCTCCTCGGCGCCCGTCCAACCGGTGCCGAAGGCGTAACGCAGCACCACGCTGGAGAACACCACGACGACCATGAAGGCCATCAGCGCGGCCATCAGCCAGTCGGTCAGACGGTCGAAGTGTTGTGCGACCGTGCCGCTGTAGATCGGCTCGTTGGTCAAAGGCGGCGCAGTGGTAGCGCTATCAAACGGACGCGAAGAAAGATCGACACGGGTTTCGATCAGCTCATCCAGACCGGCGCCCTGCATCCAATCGACGATGTAGCGCAGAACGACTTCGCGGGGCTGGCTGGCATCCACGGTCAATACGCCGGGTTCGCCCTCGGGTGATTCGAGGGTGGCGAATTGGCTGTCGACCAGGGAAATCGGCATGAAATGCCCCGCCCTGCCACCGACTCGCTGTATGGCGGTTTCGTAATCGATGGCCAGATGGGCGAAACGCAGCTCCGGGACCGCGCTGCGCAGCAACTCCCGGTAGCTGCGCTTGAGCGCCGAGCAAGCCAGCACGAAGCCGCTGCCCGCCGCCAGGGTGCGTTGCATTTCGGCGATCAGCGCGTGTAGCCACTCCACGCGATCGGCGTCGGACAGCGGCGTGCCGGCACGCATGCGCGCCACGTTCTCTGCCGGATGAAAGTTGTCCGCTTCGATATGCGGCAGGCCGAGCGCATCGGCGACGGCGTGGCTGGTGTCCGTCTTGCCGGAACCGCTGACGCCCATGACGACCAGAACCGGAAGCGCGGAAGCCTTTGAGGTATGCACTGAAGGCATGCGAGGAATCCATTGTTTTGCTTGTTTGGCTGGATGTTAGCGCTATCACACATCACGATAGAACTACCGCTCGTCGACCATACGGTCACGAAACGGCTGTTTTCGCACGGCATTGCGATCGACTTTCGCGGCGGCACGACTACAATCGCGTCCCTTGTAATCGAGGACACCAAGCATGCCCAAAGCCATGTGCCGCCACATTCTGGTCAAGACCGAGGCCGAAGCTGCGCAGCTGAAAAAGCGCATCGCCAATGGCGAAGCATTTGACGTGCTGGCGCGCAAGTACTCGACCTGCCCGTCCGGCAAGAAGGGTGGCGACCTCGGTGAAGTGCGCCCCGGGCAGATGGTGCGCAGCATCGATCAGGTGATTTTCAAGAAGCCGCTGCGCGAAGTGCACGGCCCGGTAAAGAGCCAGTTCGGCTACCACCTGGTGCAGGTGTTCTACCGCGACTGAGCCAGCGCTCAGCCAAAGCGCTGCAGCTGCATCTCCCGCAGACGGCTGAGCGTGCGGCGGAACGGGAATGCCAGATAGCCCTCGGTATACAGCTCGTCCAGTGCCACGTCGGCTTCGATATAGAGCGGAATCCGCCGGTCGTAGCACTCGTCCACCAGCGCGATGAAGCGGCGCACGGCATCATCCCGCGCGGCGAGCCTGGGCAACTGGCGATCACCCGCCACCACCCGCGCGGCTCCATCCTCGGTGCCACGGGCAATGCGCCCATCGCGCTGCGTGCCGCCGAGCTCGGGCACGTCACCAATCAGGATCGCCGTGAAACGGTCGCACAGCTCGATGAAGTCCAACGCCGAGAACGGCTGTTCGCACAGATCGGCGAAGCGGCACCAGAGCACCGATTCGCTACGCCGCACGACGTCGAGCTGCCGACGGCTGAGGGCGAGTGGCTCGGTGCTGACCGCTCCATCGGACAGCGCCTCGAACGTCGCGGCTAACGCAGTGGCGCCGTCGATCGGGGCGATCCAGTAGCGCTGCAACGCAGCGCCGGGACGCAGGCGGTGATCGGCGCCACCATCCACATCAACCACATGCATGTGCTGCACGATGGCATCGATGGCGGGCAGAAAACGCTCACGATTGAAGCCGTCGGCGTACAGCTGCTCCGGCGGCTGGTTGGAGGTGGCGACGATCACCACGCCGTGCTCGAAGAGCACTTGGAACAGGCGTCCCAGGATGATCGCGTCGCCGATATCACCGACGAACAGCTCGTCGAAGCAGAGTACGCGAATCTCTTGTGAAAGTTCTCTGGCCAGGGCCTGCAACGGATCGGCCGTGCCGTTGAGCTGGAACAGGCGGATATGCACCCAGCGCATGAAGTGGTGGAAATGCTGCCGCCGCGACGGAACCGTCAGGCTTGCGTGAAACAGGTCCATCAGCCAGGTCTTGCCACGCCCGACCGGTCCCCATAGGTAGACGCCGAGAGGCAGGTCCGCACCTGAAACAAGCGCCTTATGACAGGCCTGAAGCCGTGCAACGGCGCGCTGTTGAGCCGCATCGGGCACGAAACCGTCTTGCGTAATGGCCTGCTGATAACGTTCAAGGGGCGAGTCGACGTGCATGATCGTCCGGCGCAAAAGCCGCAATGGTAGCGCGCGACCGCTCAGTTGTGCCCATCCTGCAGCAGTCGCTCGGCCTGGGCGCCGAGCTGCTCCAGCAGCATCGCCTGCGCCGGCAACAGTTGCTCGTGAACACGGGTCAACGCATAGACCGGCACGCTGATGGCCGGCTCGAGCAGACGGGTCTGCACCTCGCCGCCAGTGGCCGCCAGCGCGGTGAACGGATCGACCAGCGCCACGCCCTGCCCCGCAGACACCAGCTGTCGTGCCAGCTGATAGGTCTGTACCCAGGTAACGACGCGCGGCGGCGGATCGAGCTCCTCGATGTGGCCGCGCAACAGGCTGCCCAGCGCATCGCGGGCGTCGATGCCGATCAGCGCTTTACCCGCCAAGGCCTGCAGCCGCAGCGGCCTGTGCAGTTCATCCGGCGACCACCAGCCAGGCGGCGCAATCACGTGCATGCGTCCCTCGGCCAATAGCCGGCTGCTCAGTCCCGGATGCTCCACCGCCTGTGAAGTCAGCCCGAGATCGGCTTCACGCAGCAACAGCGCTTCGACGATTTCCGCCGTGTGCTGCGTCGCGAGCTGACAGACCGTCCGTGGAAATCGCTCGCGCCAGGCGCGCAACGCCTGTGGCAGCAGCGCCTGAGCCAAGGCCGGTGTGCAGACCAGCCGCAGTGCGCACTCCTCGCCCCGACCGAGGCTGTCTGCAAGGCGCCGCAGACTCTGCAGGTCGATGGCTAGGCGTTCGGTCTGCTGCTGCAACACGCGTGCCTCGGCGGTGGGCTGCAGCTTGCCGCGCACCCGGTCGAATAGCGCAAAACCCAGTTGCTGCTCGGCATGCTTGAGAATCTTGCTCGCAGCTGGCTGGGAGATATGCAGCAGCTCGGCGGCGGCGGTCAGGCTGCCGGTTTGCAGGATCGCCTGGAACAGTTCGATATGACGCAGCCGCATGCATGTCCCTCCTTCAGTCGATCGAGCATAACCGCAGGTTATGGGAGCGCTCCATCCTTTCATTGGCTGCCCCGCTGGCCCGCGGCCTAGGCTGCGCTGATCGAGTCGGAGGAGCGGTTGCATGCGGGTAGCAGTCATCGGCGCAGGCGTCATCGGGCTTGCCACGGCCTATTCATTGGTGCGCCAGGGGCACAGCGTGGAGCTGATCGAACGGCGCGACGATGTTGCCCTGGAAACCAGCTTCGCCAATGGCGGGCAGCTCAGCTATCGCTACGTTTCGCCCCTGGCCGATGCCGGCGTGCCGCTGCAGGCGATTGGCTGGATGCTGCGCGGAGCCGATGCCCCGTTGCGTTTCCGACCGCAGGCGAGCCTGCATCAGTGGCGCTGGTGCCTGCAGTTCCTGCTGGCATGCCGGCGCTCGGTCAATCGGCGCAACGCGGCTCACTTGCTGCGGCTCGCCCTGCACAGCCAGCAGATCCTGCGCAGCTGGCGCGAGCAGGACCAGCTGGACGGCTTCGCCTGGCGCGCCAACGGCAAACTGGTGATCTATCGCGATCAACACAGCCTGCACAAGGGCGCAGCGGCCATCGACGACGAATCAGGGCAGCGGCTGCTGGACGCCGCGCAATGCGTCGACGTCGAGCCGGCGCTGACGCCGTTGGCGGCATCGCTGCACGGCGGCATCTATTCGCCCGGCGACGAGGTTGCCGACTGCCATCTGTTCTGCACCGAACTGCTGCGGCGACTGCGCGCATCGCCTGCGTTTCATCTGCATACCGGCCAATCGGTGAGCGCATTGCGCACCGAAGGCAAGCGCGTCCGCGCGGTCGTGCTCGGGCGTGATGACGTCGCCATCGACCATCTGGTAGTGGCGGCCGGCACCGGCAGCGTCGGGCTGCTTCGGCCACTGGGTATCGACCTGCCGATTTACCCGCTCAAGGGCTACAGCCTGACCGTTGGGCTGGCCGACCAGGACCGCGTGCCGCAAACCAACGTCACCGACTACGACAACAAGGTCGTCTACGCCCGCCTCGATGACCAGCTGCGCGTCGCGGCGATGGTGGATATCGCCGGCTGGGATGCCGGGCTCGACCAGCAGCGCATCGCCACCCTGCAACGTCTGGCCGGTGCGACCTTCCCCGGCGCCGGCGACTACCAACGCGCGCGGCAATGGGCAGGCCTGCGCCCGGCGACGCCCCAGGGCACGCCTCTGCTTGGCCGCAGCGGCTTCGACAATCTCTGGCTCAACGTCGGCCACGGCAGCCTCGGCTTCACCCTGGCCTGTGGCAGCGCCGACCTGCTCACCAGCGTAATCGGCGGATCGCCACCCGCTGTTTCTCTGGACGGCTTGAGCCTGCCCGCCTGACCACTCAAAGAGGAAACCGATATGACCTTGCAACGCATCGAGAGCAATCCACGCATGTCCGCCGCAGTCGTTCATGCAGATCTTGTGTTCCTCGCCGGCCAGGTCCCGGACGACCGCGGCCTGGGTGCGGCCGGACAGACCCGCGAGGTGCTGGCGAAGATCGACCGGTTGCTGGCCGCCGCCGGCTCTAGTCGCGAGCACCTGCTCAGCGCGCAGATCTGGCTGAAGGACATCGATGCCGACTTCGCCGCCATGAACGAGATATGGATCGACTGGCTGCCAGCAGGCTGCGCACCGGCACGGGCGACGGTGCAGGCGCGTCTGGCCTCACCCGAGGTGCTGGTCGAGATCATGGTGATCGCTGCGCGCGCCTGACCACAGCGGTCTATCGTTCCTGCGCCGGCCAACCACAGTTGCAACCACCCACAATACAAACAAGAGGGAATCGCAATGAACCACCAGATCCGTAACGGCCTGTTCGGCATCACCCTGGTCGGCGTGCTCGCCAGCGCCTTGGCGAGCACCAGCGTGCTGGCACAGGAGCGCTTCGTCACCATCGGCACCGGAGGGCAGACTGGCGTGTATTACACCGCCGGCCAGTCGGTGTGCCGCTTCCTCAATCGTGCCGAGGTGAAACCCGCCATCAAATGCAACGCACCCTCCACCGCGGGCAGCGTGACCAACATCGTGTCGTTGCACAAAGGCGAGTACGACTTCGGCTTCATCCAGTCCGACCATCAGCACAAGGCGCTGCAGGGCCTGGCGCCCTTCGACAAGGAAGGCGCCGTCGAACTGCGCGCCGTGTTCTCACTGCAGTCGGAGATTCTCACCGTGGTCGTTCGCAACGACAGCGGCATCACCGATCTGGCCGGACTCGAAGGCAAGCGGGTGAACATCGGCGTGCCCGGTTCGGGCAGTCGCGACACCTTCGAGGAAGTCATGCAGGCCAAGGGTTGGACGAATGCCAGCTTCGCCCTGGCCGCGGAACTCAAACCGGCGGAAATGGCTTCCGCCTTGGGTGACAACAACCTGGACGCCATCACCTATGTGGTCGGCCATCCGAGCGGTGCGATTCAGGAAGCCTTGACCAATGTGAAGGCCAGGATCATTCCGGTGCAGGGCGCTGAGATCGACAGCCTGCTGGCCAAGGCAGATTACTACAGTGCCGTGGAAATCCCCGTCGGGCTCTACCCGGGTGTGGAAGGCGCCATTCCGTCGATTGGCGGCAAGGCCGTGCTGGCGACCACCAGCAAGACCGACCCGGAGGTCGTCTATCAGCTGGTCAAGTCGGTGTTCGACAACCTCGACAGGTTCAAGCGCCTGCATCCAGCCTTTGCCGACCTCAAAGCCGAAGACATGATTCGCGTCGGGCTGACTGCGCCGCTGCACGAGGGCGCCGAGCGTTATTACAAGGAGAAGGGCTGGCTGTAAGACACTGCCATCAGCGGGCGACAGCGCCCGCTGATGTACAGATTCAGAGCTCCACGGACAGACTTACGCTCAGGTTGCGCGGCTCACCCGGCATGACCCAGACATTGCTGTAGGAACGCTCGTAGTAGGTCCGGTCGAAGGCGTTGTTCAGGTTCATGCCGAGGGTCAGCTTTTGCGTTGCCTTGTAGCGCGCCAGCAGGTCCACGGTCGTGTACGACGGCAACTCGAAGTTGCTATCGGCCTGCCCTGCCCGATCACCCACGTAGTTCACCGCGCCGCCAAGGGAGAGCCCACTGAGATCGCCATCGAGGAATTCGTAGGTGGTCAGCAGGCTGCCGCTATGGCGTGGCACGTTGAGCAGCCGGCTGCCGCTGGCCAGGGTGTTGTCGCGGGTCACCTCGGCATCCACATAGGCATAGCCACCGATCACGCGAATCGCGTCGGTCAGCTGTCCTGCCAGCTGCAGGTCAATCCCGCGGCTGCGCACCTCACCGGCGGCGATCTGAAAGCCGCTGTTCGCCGGATCGCTGGCCAGCACGTTTTCCTTGGTCAGATGGAACGCTGCGGCGGTGAGCCCCAAACGGCCGTCGAACAGGTCGAGCTTGACCCCAGCCTCATAACCCACGCCCTCTTCCGGGTCGAAAGTTCCGCCGCTGAAGTCCGCGCCATTGTTCGGCTTGAACGACTGCGAGGCGTTGGCGAACAGCCCGACCTCCGGTATCAGCTGATAGAGCACACCGACACGAGGCGTGACCTTTTCATGAGTCTGCTCGGTGCGCCGGCCAGCAACCTCATTGTCCAGACGTTGCTCGTAGTGGTCATAGCGGGCGCCGTTGACCCCGAAGAGCTTGTCGGTAAAGCGCATCTGATCCTGCAGATTCAGCGCCCGGCTATGCACCAGCTCGTTACGGTCAACCGTACGCGCCGGGTTGAATGCCGGACGTGGCGCACCGTAGACCGGGTAGTAGAGATCGATGGTGCGCAGGTTGTTGGAGCGCAGCATGAACTCGCTCAGAGCGTAACGCTCGTACTCGGTGCCGATCAAAAGATGATGCTCGATCGAACCGGTATCGAAGCGCCCACGCAGCTCCAGTTGAGTGATCGCGTCCTGCCAGTCGTAGTCGCGATAACGCAGGTTGCGGGTCAGCGTGCGGCCGTCTGCTGCGACCTCTGCCGCTTCGGTGGCGTAGCCATCCATCCGGCCCTGCTTGTAGTGGCTGGCCAGGCGCAGCGTCCAGACCTCGTTTAGGTCGTGTTCGAGTTCGGCCTGCAGCGTTTCGTTGTCGTTGCTGATCGGCCCATCCGAGGGTTCGCCATAGAACGCTGAGCGGGACACCTTGCCCAGGTCGCCACCGGGCGCGACCACGCCGCGATCGAAGGTCTGGCGGTTGCGCACCACCTCTGCCTGCACCAGCAGCCGCGTATCAGGGCTCAGCTCTCAGCTGAAGGACGGCGCGACGAACTGCCGTTCAGCCTCGCGGTGGTCGCGAAAACTGTTGTTGTCTTCGATGGCGATGTTCATGCGATAGAGCATGTTGCCGTCTTCATCGAGCGGCGTGTTCACGTCCAGCGCAGTACGATAGCGATCCCAGCGACCGGCGCTGAGATCGAGACGGGCAAAGCTGTCCAGCTGCGGGCGCTTGCTGACGATATTGATCGTGCCGCCCGGATCACCGCGTCCGTAAAGGCTGGCCGAAGGACCCTTGAGCACTTCGACCCGCTCGATATTGGAAGCGTCCGGTGGGTTCATGAAGCCGCGGTTGACGCTGAAACCGTCCTTGTAGAACTCCCCGGTGGTCAGCCCGCGCACGCTGTACTCGTACATGGTCAGGCCACCGAAGTCGTTCTGCCTGGCGACACCGCCGGCGAAGTCCAGCGCCTTCTCAACGCGCGGGCTGTCCAGATCCTGCAGCACGGATGCTGGAACGACGCTGATCGACTGGGGTATTTCCTCGATGGGTGTGTCGGTTTTCGTCGCGCTGCGCGTGCGTTTGGCGCGGTAGCCCTGAACCGGTCCATCGGCGCGTTCCTGATCTGCCGTGATGGTGACGGAGTCCAGTACCGCCGCTTCCTGTGCCCCTGCCAGCGGTACGCCAGCCAACATCAGCGCCGTTCCGGCACCCACCCACCTCAATACTGCACTTGCGTTATTCATGCTAAAACTCAGACACCGATGTTATATCGTAACAATGCTGTAGGTTTAGCAAGCGAGTGTCAATGGAACGATTCGTATCTGCTTCTTTGATCAGGGGTTGCGCAACGAACGGCATCGGTGTGTCGGTCGTGACTCAGCGCTTGAGGTGAGGGTTTTGGGTAAGCGGCAGGCTGAAACTCTGTTCGCCTCGGTCGTCCTTTCCTGCGGCTCCATGCATCCGACAAAGTCGCGTTGAGCTACCTGATAGGCCCCCTACCCCCGGATGCTTAAGCTAACGCCGTCAGGCGTCACTGATCCGGCATCAGCATTTCGGGCACCTCGCGCCCGGCGACGAACAACTCGTCGACCAACCGTGTCACCTCCGCCTCGTTGCGAACCCGGTACCACTTGCCGGCCGGATAGACGCTCAGCGTCGGGCCCTGATCGCAGGGGAACTGGCACTGCGTCCGGGTGATGTGGACGCCACCGGCGCATTCGAGCTTGCCGGCAGCCTTGAGCTTTTCCCTTAGCCCCTTCCACAGCGGCAAGGCACCGCGACGTGTGCAGCGCGGGCCATTGCATAGCAGCACGCGGTGCTCATGCAGGGGAATCTTCGACCAGGCGTGCACATCCGGAAGCGGTGCGACGTCGGTGCACGGCAGGTGCAACTCCGGTCGGTCGATCAAGGCGCAGGCCGCTTCGACGGGCAGCGCCTCGGCGGTGCCAATTGCACTGGCCACGAAGATTTGCTCAGCGCCTTCGAGCTGCACGAGCTCGCTACGCAGCCAGTCAAGATGAGCGCTGCTCGATTGCGGCTCGAGGTCGATCACCAAGAGTGGCCGACCGCTTTCACTGACCGCATTCCACAGCGGTTCGTAGCCTGAGCCTGTATCGATCACGTCCCGCAGCGCTTGCTCGTCGCGCAAAGCAGCCAGACGTGCACGGAATACTTCGGCGAACGAGCCTTCAGACAGGTCGGGACCGACGAACAGGACGCGGGCGTAGGGTGAATCAGCGGTAGTCATTGGCTCTCTCCTTAGCGGCGCGCAGTCTAGCAGCGACGGGCGAAGGCGAGCGATCAGGCGCTGGAATCGACGCCGATGGTTTTGAGCGCCGAAAACAGTTCATCACGGCGTGCGAATTCCCGGCTCACCGCCGGTAGCAACGGGCGACGCAGGAGCAGGACAGGCAGGCCCCGCTCACGAGCCACCTGCAGTTTGGGTTCGGTGGAGTCGCCGCCGCTGTTCTTGCTGACGAGCACATCGCAATTCAGACGTTCGAACAGCTGCCGTTCAGCCTCAAGGTCGAACGGACCGCGGTCGCCGATAATTTCGGCTCGGTCAGTCGATGCCTGTGCGTCCAGGCAACGAACTGTCCAGTGTTGGTGTTCAGGAATTTCGTGCAGGTGCGCCAGCGGCTCGCGGCCGAGCGTGAAAAACGGTCGCTGGAAATCGCCCAGGGCGCCGATCAGCTCAGCCCAGTCGTTCACCTCGTGCCAATTGTCCCCCTCGCCTGCTTGCCAGGCCGGGCGGCGCAACGCCCAGCATGGAATTCCCGCTTGTTCCGCCGCGATTGCTGCATTGGCGCTGATCTGCGCCGCGTAGGGGTGCGTGGCATCGACCAGCAGCTCGATACGTTCCGCCGCGATGAAGGCAGCCAGCCCCTGCGCACCGCCAAAACCGCCTACGCGGACCTGGCACTGGAGGTCGCCGGGCACGCGTCCCAGACCGGCCAGACTGTAAACATGCGAGGAGCCAAGGCCGCGAGCAAGACGCAAGGCATCGCCCGTGCCGCCGAGCAGGAGGATGCGGGTCATCGCGGCTTCTCGACCTGCAACAGCGTGATCGGCAACGCTCCACGCCAGGTATCGAAACCGCCCAGCGGCTGCGCATGCGCCACGGATATCCTCGTCAGCTCGCCGCCGATGCGTTCACGCCAGGTCATCAGCAGCGCCTCGCTCTGCAAGGTCACCGCATTGGCCAGCAACCGCCCGCCCGGTTTAAGGCTGGCCCAGCATTGCTCCATCACGCCCGGAACCGTAACGCCGCCGCCGATGAAGATCGCATCCGGCTCGGGGAGGCCTGCCAGTGCCTCTGGCGCCCGGCCTGCCACCAGACGCAACGCTGGAACGCCCAGCACGTCGCGGTTGTGTTCGATATGGGCCTGACGCCCGGCATCGGCCTCCACCGCGATCGCCCGGCAACTGGCATGCGCACGCATCCATTCGATGCCAATGGAACCGCAACCGGCGCCGACGTCCCAAAGCAACTCGCCCGGCATGGGTGCGAGCCGAGCCAAGGTCAGCGCGCGGACGTCCCGCTTGGTCAGTTGGCCGTCGTGTCTATAGAGCTGATCGGCAAGACCGGGTGTGAGCGGCAGGCGCTGGGCATTCGAGTCCGCTACGCATTCAACAGCCAACAGATTCAGATCGGCAATCACATCGAATGACCAGTCCGCTGCAAGGCAATCCAGCCGTCGTTCCCTGGCGCCGCCCAGATGCTCAAGCGCGGTCAGACGGCTCGCGCCAAAGCCCCGATTCGTCAGCAATTGCGCCACCTGAGTGGGGCTGGTTCCGTCGTTGCTGAGGATCAGCAGCCGCACACCAGGAGATATTTTGGCGCTCAGTGCCGCGAGCGGTCTGGCAACCAGGGATAGCACCTCCGTTTCCTGCAGCGCCCAGCCAAGACGTGCCGCGCCCAACGAGACTGACGACGGCGCTGAGAACACCCGCATCTCCTGTGCATCCAACTGCCGCGCGAGCGTGGCGCCAATGCCATAGAACATGGGGTCTCCACTTGCCAGCACGCATAAAGGCGAGCCGCGACTTGAAAGCACCGGTTCCAGGCTGAACGGCTTCGACCAGCACTCTCCCAGGCCCTGCAGGTGATCGGGCAACAGCGCCAGCTGCCGATCACCGCCGATGATGCGTGTTGCCTCACCGAGAGCCTGCCGAGCCGCTTCGCCGAGCCCGGCCCAGCCGTCTTCGCCGATCCCCACCACCGTCAACCAGGGCGTCATCCCGCCTCTCCATCACAATGCCAAGCCTTCGTCGGGACAGGCTTGGCTGTCGCGTCGTCCGGCAAAGCGGGCATAATAGCGCCTTCGTCGGTGCCCGCCGCGACCACGCCAAGGGCCTAAGAGGGAATACGGAGCGATCTGATGATCGTGACCGAGCTGCCCCCGCAACTGTAAACAGCGAATCCTCCGCACACACGCCACTGGGAAACCGGGAAGGCCGCGGATGATGAAGACCTGTCAGCCAGGAGACCTGCCGACGACGCTGGTCGCGAGTGCCAACATCGGGCGGGGTGTACCGATGCCAACTGAGTTCAACGAACTCTCCCGGTCTGGTCGCCGCGTCTTTTGGTTACAGGTGCACCGTGCGCGACCATGCCTCCCATGACTGAACTGCCCGTTCCTCGCCCAAGCGCTTGCCCTGGCCTGCTGCGCATCGTGCAGGCGCTGGACGGCGGAATCTGCCGAGTCAAGTTGCCGGGTGGCGTTCTTGCCGCGAGTCAGGCCCGCTCCATCGCCGAGGCGGCGCAGCGCTTTGCGAGCGGCGTGCTCGAGCTGACCAACCGCAGCAATATGCAGATCCGTGGTGTACGTGCCGAATCCGAGCAAGAGCTGATCCGCTCATTGCTGGAAGCGAACCTCGGCCCGTCGGTGCTCGATGCCGACGATGTGCGCAATCTCATGCTCAGCCCCGCGGCCGGCCTGGACCCTCAGCAGCACATGGATACCCGGCCACTGGCCGACGCACTCCTGGCGCTCTTGCAAAACAATTCCGCGCTGCACGTCCTGTCCGCCAAGTTCGCCATCCAGCTCGATGGTGGTGAGAGCCTATGCATGCTCGAACACCCTCACGACCTCTGGTTACGCGCCCTCCCCGGCGCCCCGCAGTTGATATTCGGCCTGGCCGGCTGCCCGACCGACAAACCGCTGGGCATGGTTGCCGCTGCGAACGCCGTACAGCTGGTCGAAGCGATCCTGCTGACCTTTCTGGAGTGCGCCGGCCCGGAGCAGAGCCGCATGCGTCAGCTGCTCGAATCCATCCCGGCCGATGAACTGGTGCGACGGGTTCAGGCGCGCCTGCCATTCGCAATTTCACCCGTAGCGGTTGAATGCCAACGCCAAATCCCTGCCGCTGCCCCGCCGATTGGCATCATCGCGCAACGCCAGGCAGAGCTCGCGATGGTCGCGGCCAGCGCGCCGCTGGGGCGGATCAGCGCCGAACAACTTGGCGCCGTTGCCGAACTGGCGCAGCGGCATGCAGATGGCAGCCTGCGGCTTACGCCCTGGCAGGGTCTACTGATTCCAAATGTGCAGATCCACGAGGCGGACAATGTACTCGCAGCCCTCACGCAAGTCGGGCTGCTCACCAACAGAGCCGCTCCCCTGCCCAACCTGATTGCCTGCACCGGTTCTGCCGGCTGCGCGCGCGGGCTGGCCGACACCAAGCACGACGCTCTGGTGTTGGCGGCCTGCCTGCAACAGCATGACGCGCGTCCGCAAGTACACCTCAGCGGTTGCTCGCGCTCCTGCGCGGCTGCGCATGTCGCGCCGTACACGCTGCTTGCCGTGGGCGAAAGCCGTTATCAGCTGTTCGAACGCACCGAGAACAAGACCGGCTTCGGCCACCCACTGGCACCACCCATGAATATCGACGAAGCGGGCGCCTGGCTCGCCCAGCACCACGCAACGGGACGCACCCATGCTTGATTACATCCGCGACGGTCAGGAAATCTACCGGCGCTCCTTCGCCACCATTCGGGCAGAGGCCGACCTCAGCGCCATCCCAGCCGATATGGAAAAGCTCGCGGTGCGAGTAATCCACGCCTGCGGGATGGTGGACATCGTCAGTGAGCTCGCCTTTTCTCCAGGCGCCGGGGCGGCCGGCCGTGCCGCCCTGCACGCCGGCGCGCCGATCCTCTGCGATGCACGGATGGTGGCCGAAGGCATCACCCGGCCACGCTTGCCGAAGAACAACCGGGTCATCTGCACCCTCCATGACGATGGCGTGCCGGACCTGGCGCAGGCGCTCGGCAACACCCGCTCTGCCGCTGCGCTGGAGCATTGGCGTGAGCATCTGGAGGGCAGCGTGGTGGTGATCGGCAACGCGCCGACCGCGTTGTTCTACCTGCTGGAAATGCTCGATGCCGGCGCGCCAAAACCTGCGCTCATCATCGGCATGCCGGTCGGCTTCATCGGCGCGGCGGAATCCAAGGACGCGCTGGCAGCGGACAGCCGCGGCGTACCCTATGTAGTCGTTCGCGGCCGGCGCGGCGGCAGTGCGATGGCGGTGGCTGCGGTCAACGCCCTCGCCACGGAGGTGGAATGATGGACGGCAAAGGGAGGCTGATCGGGCTGGGTGTAGGCCCGGGTGATCCGGAACTGATCACCCTGAAGGCCCTGCGCCTGCTGCAAAGCGCGGCGGTTGTCGGCTATTTCGTGGCCAAGGCGAAAGCCAGCAAGGGCCACGGCGGCAACGCCTTCGGCATCATCGAGCAGCACTTGACCGACCAGCAGCAGCGCATGCCGCTGGTTTATCCAGTTACCACCGAAAAGCTCGCGCCGCCGCTCTCCTACGAGGATGTGATCGCCGACTTCTACGACACCTGCGCGGTTCAGATTGCCGCCGAGCTCGACGCCGGGAGAGACGTGGCCGTGATATGCGAGGGCGACCCGTTCTTCTACGGCTCCTACATGTACCTGCACGACCGCCTGGCTGCGGACTACCCGGTCGAGGTCGTGCCGGGCGTCTGCTCGATGCTGGGCTGCACCTCGGTGCTCGGCACGCCTTTGGTTTACCGCAACCAGAGCCTGTCCGTGCTGTCCGGCGTGCTGCCGGAGGCGGAACTCAAGCAAAGGCTGCGTGACGCAGAGGCGGCCGTGGTGATGAAGCTCGGGCGCAACTTCGAAAAGGTCCGCCGCGTACTGCAGGAGCTGGGACTCGAGAAACGCGCGCACTACGTCGAACGCGCCACCATGGCCAACCAGAAGATCGTTCCGCTGGATGAGGTGGAGCCGATGTCGTCTCCTTACTTCTCGATGATCCTCGTTCCCGGCGAGAAATGGCGCGGCTGAAGCTGCGATTATTCCCCTGTCCCACCCGACTCTCGGATGCCCTATGCCCGGCCTCGCAACTACCGCACCCGCCATCGTCGTACTTGGCGCCTCTGCCCTCGACACCGCCAGACGGATACAGCGCGTCTATCCAGGAGCACAGGTTTATGGGCTGAGGGGACGCGCTGTCGAAGCCGACAGGCCGTACGATAACTTTGGCGAGCATCTGCGCGATCTGTATCGAGCCAACACGCCGATCATCGCGCTGTGCGCGGCGGGGATTGTGATCCGCAGTCTGGCCCTAGTACTGGGCGACAAGGACAACGAGCCCCCGGTACTGGTGGTTGGTGAGGATGGCAGCGCAGTGGTGCCCTTGCTCGGCGGCCTGGCAGGCGTAAATCGGATGGCCCGGGAGATCGCCGCCGCACTGGAGGTCAGCCCGGCCATCACCACCAGCGGCGAGCTGCGCTTCGGCGCTTGCCTGCTCTCCCCGCCGCCCGGTTATGTGCTGGGGGATCTGGAACAAGGCAAGCGATTCGTCAGCGAACTGCTGGCCGGCGCGCCGGTGCGCGTCGAAGGTCCGGCGCCCTGGCTGGATGAACTCAGCCTGCCGCTCGACCCGCAAGCGCAACACCGGGTATCCGTCAGCCCGCTCCGGCAGGACGATGCGTGCACGTTGAGCATCCACCCCAGGCTGATCGCGATTCATGTCGAACGCGTTGGCCCGGAACTGGATACCGAGGTTCAGCAGCTGATCGATGAATCCAGCTTTTCGCCGCACAGCCTTGCCTGCCTGATCGCACCGCTCCAACTCATGTCCAGCACCGAGCTGCAACACGTGGCCAGCCAGCTTGGCCTGCCGATCCGCTACAGCGACGACACCACGCAATTGCCGCCGCAGCACAGCCGCAGCCAGCGCGCACGGCTATTGCTCGCAGATGAGCCGATCGACATCAAGCAGATCGGTCAGCCCCGCGGCTCGCTGACGGTGATTGGCCTCGGACCGGGCGCTCCCGAATTCATGGTGCCTGCGGCGCGCCAAGCGCTGGACGAGGCGCAAGACCTGCTCGGTTACGAGACATACATAAAGATGGCCGGCCCGCTAAGGCCAGGCCAGGTCAGCCACTGCAGCGACAACCGCGAGGAGCTGCAGCGTGCAGCCCACGCCTTCGAGCTGGCCGCCAGCGGTCGCCGGGTTGTGGTGATATCGTCCGGCGACCCCGGTGTGTTTGCCATGGCCGCCGCGGTACTGGAAGCGCTGCACGCATCAAGCGCCCCCCGCTGGCACGCCGTGGATCTGCAGGTGCTGCCAGGCGTATCGGCGGCGCTGGCCACCGCCGCCAAAGCCGGCGCGCCGCTGGGTCACGACTTCTGCATGCTCTCGCTATCGGACAATCTCAAACCCTGGACGCTGATCGAGAAGCGTCTGGAACACGCCGCTGCGGCCGATCTTGTCATGGCCTTCTACAATCCCATTTCCAAGGCGCGGCCCTGGCAGCTCGGGCGGGCGCTGGAATTACTTCGCCATTACCGCACACCGGAAACACTGGTTGTGCTTGGCCGCGACATCGGTCGCCCAGCCGAAGCCCTGACTGTCACCACGCTTGGCGACCTCACGCCCGAACAGGTGGACATGCGCACGCTGGTCATCATCGGCTCGTCGCAGACCTGCCGGTTTGCCAAGCCGGACGGTGGCGACTGGGTCTATACCCCCAGAAGTTACCCTGCCGATTGAACGGAAACCTCGTTTTAGACGTGCCGAAAGCCGATAAACCCACTACCCTAGCGACGCTTGATGGTTCTGCCCCAAAGGCAGAGGCAAGAGGGAAGCAGGTACGCCCACGGGCTACTCCTGCGCTGCCCCCGCAACTGTGAACGGCGAGTTCACCTGCAATGAAGTCACTGGCCTGATCGGCTGGGAAGACGCAGGTGCACATTGACCCGTGAGCCAGGAGACCTGCCATCAGCGTGCCGATCCCGGCGCCTTTCAACCCGCATCCCTCGGAGGGAGAACGATGCATATCGAACCTGGCGTACTCAACGCCGCAAAAATCGTCTTTGCCAACGCCGCAGCCGTTTCAACATTGGCCGTGTTCCTGCCCAAACTGATGTGGCGCCCCGACATCTGGGTCAAGACCCTGCTCGCCGCGTTGTTCTTCTCCATCTTCATGGAGGTCTTTCACATGCCGGTCGGCGCCTCGGAACTGCATTTCGTGGGTGCGTCGGCTGTCTATGTGATATTCGGCTTCGTGCCGACGCTGTTCGGCTTCGCTATTGGCCTGCTGCTGCAAGGGCTGCTGTTCGAGCCGTCCGATCTGGTGCACCTGGCGGTCAACTCGCTGTCGCTGATCCTGCCGCTGATCGCCGCCCATGGCCTGCTCGGCCGGCACTTCTTCGCCCAAGGCGGGCGCGTGATTCGCTGGGCCGAAGTGGTCAAGTTCGACGCAGCCTTTTACGGCGGCGTGGTGCTGATGGTCGGCTTCTGGCTGTCGCTGGGTAACGAACCCACGCCGCTGCAGAATTGGGCGATGTTCGCCGTGTCGTACCTGCCGCTGGTGCTGCTCGAGCCGTTGTTCACCTGCCTGGTGGTCCGCACGCTCAAGCGCTTTGCAGATAACCCGCTGATCAGCCGCTTCACAACCGTCAAAACCCTCGCGACCGCCTGATCAGGCCACGCCAGCGCTGACGATCAGTCTTCGTCAGCGCTGCGGCGACGTAGCAAGTAGCTGTCCATCATCCAGCCATGTCGCTCGCGCAGCGCGGCGCGGGTACTGCGGATCTGCTCCGCCACCTCACCGACCTTTCCTGCAATCAGCACCTCATCCGCGGTGCCCACGTATGCGCCCCAATAGATGTCCATCTCCTGATCGACGAACAGGCAGTAGGTATCCCGCGCATCGAGCATCACCAGTACGCTATCCAGCCCGTCAGGAAAGCCCTCGGCCAATCGCCGGGCCGGCATGACTTGAAATGCCTGACCGATGCTGTTGAAGCAGACTTTGTGCCGGGCCGCCAGCGCCTGCAGGCTGGTGATGCCGGGGATCACCTCGTAGGTGATGGGCTCCGGGCTCGCCTGCACGATGTCCTCGACGATGCGCAGCGTGCTGTCATACAGCGCAGGATCACCCCAGACCAGAAAGCCGCCCACCTCACCATCGGCCAGCTCGTGGTGAACCATCTGCTCGAACACCCGCTGTTTGTCCTGATTGAGGTCGACGACGCTGGCCCGGTAATCAGCGACGCCTCGAACGCGCTCGGGGCATTCGGCCTCGACGAAGCGATACCCCGGCGTGTCGATGAAGCGCTCGCAGATATGCTTGCGCAGGTGGATAAGCGAATCCTTCGACGCGCCCTTGTCCATCAGGAAAAACACGTCGACACGGTTCAACGCCTTGATCGCCTGGACCGTCAGAAAATCGGGATCGCCTGCGCCAATGCCGATGATCAGTAGTGTTTTCACAGGTTCTGGCTCCATTGCGCTAAAGGTTGGTCGTTTAAACAGGGTTGTTCAGGGTCGCGAGCGTGTCGATGTGCTGATACTCCGCGCCCAGTTCTTCGGCCAGTTTCCGTGCACGGCCCAGGCGGATCGGTGCGCTCTCGATGTCTACCAGCACGACCGGGCAAAGACTCGGTTCCAGAGCTGTCGACTCACGCAAGCGGCCGTCCGTGAGGACCAGCAGTCGATGCTGCTCGGCGGGCTTCAGCCGCTGTCGGCGAAGCTGCCATGCGGCGGCCTGCTGCAAGGCATCCATTAGCGGCGTACCGCCGCCGGCGCCGAGATCAGTCAGCCATTGCTGCTGTGCAGCGGTCACCTTGTGCCCTGGCAAGACCCAATCGGCGTGCTTGCCGTTGGCCTGCAACAGCGCCAGCCGCACACGTTGCCGCCGGGCCTGCTCGAACACCTCGCCGAGCAGCCCTTTTGCCTTGCTCAGCGCACCATGGCGACGGGTCGAACCCGAGGCATCGACGATGATCAGCCACACCTCGCTTGCCTGCCGACTTCGAGGTCTCAGGACGAGCTCATTCCGGTGCTGCGGCCGGCCGTTGAGCATAAAGGTCGCGGCCCAGTCGATCCGCCCAGACACGCCGCCGCGACTGGCGCCATGCCGCCCTCCATTCACGCTACCCGGTGCTGCTCGTGCATCCGCGCCGGAGGCGCTGCGTGGGCGGATGCTCAGGGCTTTTTTGACCAGCGAGGCGGTTCACGCCGAGCACCAACAGGTTGAGTCTGAGCCGGTAGCTGCCCCCAGTCGCCCGCCCCCTGATCATCCCTGGCAGTACCGGTGTCTTCCTTGGGTTGTGCCTGCGGTGACTGCTGCTGCGGCGGTGTAGGCGGCGTTGCCTGCTGCTGCCGATGACGCAGAACAAAATCGGCCACCGCATCGATGTCCTCGGCCTCGATGCGTACCGAGCCACGCCAGGCCGCATGGGCGCGAGCAGCTCGCAACCAGACCAGATCGGCGCGCAACCCATCGACCTCGGCGGCAAAGCAACGCTGACTGATTTGCTCCAGTGCTGCCTCGTCCAACGGAATATCGCTCAGCTGGGCGCGCGCTTGCTGGCAGCGCGTCCGCAGCGCCCCCTGCTCTTCCGACCAAGAGGACAGAAAGCGCTGCGGATCGGCATCAAAATTCAGCCGACGGCGAACGATTTCCGCCCGCTGTGCAGGCTGTGGCCGCGCGTCCAGCGCAACGTTGAAGCCGAAACGGTCGAGCAACTGCGGCCGCAGTTCGCCCTCCTCGCTGTTCATGGTGCCGATTAGCACGAAGCGCGATGGGTGCCGATGGGAAACGCCGTCCCGCTCCACATGGTTGATGCCGCTGGCCGCCGCATCGAGCAACAGGTCGACCAGGTGATCCGGCAGCAGGTTGATCTCGTCGACATAGAGCACGCCGCCATCGGCCTTGGCCAACAAGCCCGGCGAGAACTCGGCGCGCCCTCCACCCAGAGCTGCATCGAGATCCAACGAGCCCACGATGCGTTCTTCACTGGCACCCAACGGCAAGGTGACGAACTGGCCGCTTGGCAGCAGGTCCGCCAGCCCTCGCGCCAGGGTCGATTTGGCCATGCCGCGAGGGCCTTCGATCAACACACCGCCAATCGCGGGATCGATTGCTGCCAGACAAAGGGCCAGCTTGAGGTCATCGGCTCCGACCACGGCGGCGAGGGGGAAATGGCTATCGGGCATGGCAGGCATCCGTAGAGGCAGAAAGCGGTACGTAGGGTGGGATGGAGGAAAGGCGCTCGCTCATGACTCCTCGCTATCGATCAGCAGATTTTCCAGCGCTTCCTGATACTCGCCGGGCTCCTCCCAGAGCCCACGTTGCTGGGCTTCCAGCAGGCGTTCGAGGATGTCCTGCAGGGCCTCGGGGTTGTGTAGCTGGATGAACTCCCGGGTATCTCGGTCCAGCGCATAGGCATCGGCCAGCAGCGCGTACTGGTGATCATCGATCAGCCCGGTGGTGGCATCGAAGGCGAACAGGTAATCCACCGTGGCCGCCAGTTCGAAGGCGCCCTTGTAGCCGTGCCGCTTCATGCCGGCGATCCACTTGGGGTTGGCCGCGCGGGAGCGCACCACCCTGCCCAACTCTTCTTTCAGGCTGCGGATTTTCGGGTTGTCCGGCTGACTGTTGTCGCCGTGGTAGCTCGCCACCGATCCGCTGCGCAGGGTTTCGGCGGCGGCCAGCATGCCGCCCTGAAACTGGTAGTAGTCGTTGGAATCGAGAATGTCGTGTTCGCGGTTGTCCTGATTCTGCAGCACCGCCTGTACCTGTTGCAGCCTCTCGGCGAAGCGCGCCCGCGCCGGCACGCCTTCGTCGTCCTTGCCATAGGCATAGCCGCCCCAGTTCAGGTAGACCTCGGCCAGGTCCTCGCGGCTCTGCCAGCGGCGGTCTTCGATGACGTTCTGCACCCCCGCACCGTAGGCACCGGGCATCGACCCGAAGATGCGCCAGCCGGCCTGACGCCGCGCTTGTGCCTCGTCCAGACCGCCGTCCTCAAGCTCGAGGGATTCACGCCAGACCCGCGCGGACAGCGGATTCATGTCCTCCGGCTCATCGAGATCGGCCACCGCTTGCACCGCTTCGTCGAAGATGTGAATCAGGTTGGCGAAGGCATCGCGGAAGAAGCCGGACACTCGCAACGTGACGTCCACCCGTGGCCGACCCAGTTCTTCCAGCGGCACGATCTCGAAACGTTCCAGCCGGCCGCTCCCTGGCTGCCAGACCGGCCGCACGCCGAGCAACGCCATGGCCTGCGCCATGTCATCGCCGCCGGTTCGCATGGTCGCGGTGCCCCACATCGACAGTCCGAGTTGCCGCAGGTAGTCGCCATGGTCCTGCGTATGCCGTTCGAGCAGGCGCTCGGTGGCTTGCACTCCAATGCGCCAGGCGGTCGGCGTGGGCAGGTTGCGCACGTCGACGGTGAAAAAATTGCGGCCTGTCGGCAGCACATCGAGGCGACCACGGCTCGGCGCACCGCTGGGGCCAGCCGGCACGAAGCGGCCCTGCAAAGCCGCCAGCAGGCCAGCCATTTCTTCCTCGCCGCAACTGTCCAGCATTGGCGCGACCTGCCCACGCAGCTGCTCGATCACTTCGCTGCTGGCCGGTCCGAAGCCCTGCGAATCGCTGTCGATAAGCCCCAGCGCAAGCATCTCCAGCCGCTCCCGGGTGTCGCCATGGGTGCGCCAGAGGCTGGCATCGCAGCGCTGTAGCACCTCGGGCCGCGGCCCAAGCCAGGGCGCGGCCATGTCACAGTTGATGGGGTCGAAATCCAATCCCAGATCATCGGCCAGTGCCCGTAACAGGCTGGCGTTGGCCCCTATCCCGTTGCCTCGGGGAATGCGCAGCAGCGCAAGCAGGGTGTCACGCCGCAGTTGTCCGCTGGGGGACTCGCCGAAGACGTGCAAACCATCGCGTATCTGGGATTCCTTCAGATCGCAGAGATAGGCATCGAGCTGCGGCAGCCAACTGTTGGGGTCGTCGCTCAGTTGCAGCCCCAGCTCGCGGTCCAGATTGGCCTCGCGCACCAGCACAAGGATCTCGCTGCGCAGCTCGGACGCGCGCCGCAAGTCGAGCTGACTGGCTTCGTAGTACTCGTCGGCCAGGCGCTCGATGTCACGCAGCGGGCCATAACTTTCGGCGCGCGTCAGTGGCGGCATCAGGTGGTCGATGATCACCGCCTGGGTACGCCGCTTGGCCTGGGCCCCTTCGCCCGGATCGTTGACGATGAAGGGATAGATATTCGGCAGCGGGCCGAGCACCACGTCCGGCCAGCAGCAGTCGGACAGCCCAACGCTTTTGCCCGGCAACCATTCGAGGTTGCCGTGCTTGCCGACGTGGATCACCGCATCAGCGGCGTAGCGCATGCGCAGCCAGGCGTAGAACGCGAGGTAGCCGTGCGGCGGTACCAGATCGGGGTCGTGATACATGGCGGCCGCGTCGAGCTGATAACCACGCGCCGGTTGTATGCCAACGAAGGTCGAGCCGAAACGCAGCCCGGCGATCATCAGCCGACCAGAACGAAACATCGGGTCCTGCTCGGGCGTGCCCCAGCGATCGATCACCGCCTGCTGGTTGGCAACTGGTAGCCCACCGAAGAACGCCTGGTACTCCTGCAGTGCCAGGCTCTGGGCACAGGGCCGCAAATCGAGGTTATCGAGGTCGTTGGTAACGCCGCCGAGTAGCTCATGGATCAGCGCCGTGCCGCTCTCGGGCAGATCGGCCACCGGGTATCCCTGCGCCTGCAGCGCGCGAAGGATGTTCAGCGCAGCGGCCGGCGTATCCAGCCCGACCCCGTTGCCGATGCGGCCGTCACGGGTGGGATAGTTGGCCAGGATGAGCGCGACTCGCTTGTCGCCGTTAGGTAACCGCGCAAGGCAAGCCCACCGCTGGGCAAGCTCGGCGACATGGTCCATGCCTGGCAGATGCGGTTGGTAGCAGATCACGTCGCTCTGGCTGCGTTCGCTGCGCCAGGCCAGGCCCTTGAAACTGATAGGCCGGGTAATCAGTCGGCCGTCCAGCTCCGGCAGCACGATATGCATCGCCAGGTCTCGCGACCCCAGGCCCTGAGCGTTGGCCTGCCATTGTTCGTGGTTATCCAGGGCGCAGATGGCCTGAAGCACCGGGATGTCCAGGCGGAAGGGCCGCAGGTTTGGAGCGTCCGGGCTGGACTGGGCGAAGCCTGTCGTATTGATGATCACCGCAGCGCCGCTCTGCTCCAGCCAGGCCTCGACCTGCGTGAGGCAAGCCGCCTCCTTCAGGCTGGCCACGGCGATAGGCAAGGGGTTAAGGCCCTGAGCCGTCAACCGCTCACAGAAGGTGTCGATGAAGGACGTATTCGCCGCCTGAACCTGCGTGCGATAGAAGATCAGCCCAACCACCGGTGCGTCCGCTCGCCAGTCGCGCTGCCAATCATCCAAGGACGCGGATGACTGATGGGGGTGATAGATCGCCACCCGCGCCAGCGCCTCGGGTTCGTGCCAGGCATAGTTTCGGCCCAACCAGCGACTGGCGATGCAGTGGTAGAACTGGCGCGCGTTGTCGATGCCACCCTGGCGCAGGAACTGCCACAACCGATGGCTATCCTCGGCCGGCACGTTGCCGAGCTCGCTCAACTCAGGATCAGGGCTGTCATCGCCCGGAACCATGATGACGGTAGCGCCGCGCTGGCCCAGCTCCACCAGCCGCTCGATCCCGTAGCGCCAGTAACTGACGCCACCGTGCACGGAAATCAGGATGACCTTGGCGTGCTGCAACACCTGCTCGACATAAAAGTCGATCGACGCGTTGTTGCCCAACTGCGCCGGGCTCGCCAGCCGCAGGCTGGGGTAGTCCTCGGGCAGTTGTCCGGCCACCTCGGCAAGCAGTGACAGGTGCGAATCACCCGTGCACAGCACGACGATGTCCCCAGGCGTCTGGCCCAGGTCGGCGATGCTGTCGGCCGGCAATTGCTGGCCGGGCTGGGTGCGCAGCAGATGCACGGCCGGTCAGCCCGCCAGTGCCGCGTTCAGTTCGGCATCTATCGCCGATGGGTCGAGTGACTGGCCGATGATGATCAGCCGGCTGACGCGTGCTTCACCGGCCTGCCAGGGACGATCGAAGTGCTTGTCGAACCGCTGCCCGACGCCCTGCAACAGCAAGCGCATGGGCTTGCCCGGAACCGCTGCGAAGCCCTTGATGCGCAGGATTCCGTGCTTGATCACGGCGCTCTTCAATACGTGCAGCAGCTTGTCTTCGGGCACTTCCGGCAGCTCGACCGCGAACGAGTCGAAGGCTTCATGATCGTGTTCTTCATGACCTTCGAGATCGTGATGAGTCTTGCGCCCATCAATATGCAGTTCAGTTTCGCAATCCAGGCCCAGCAGCACGTTCAACGGCAGCTCGCCGCCATGGGCCTCGATGACCTTGACTCCTTCGGGCAGCTCCTCGGCCACTTCGCCACGAACGGCCGCCAGCGCGTCAGGGCTCAACAGGTCGGCCTTGTTGAGAATGACCAGATCAGCGCTGGCCAGCTGATCGGCGAACAATTCATGCAGGGGCGATTCGTGATCGAGATTGGGGTCGAGCTTGCGCTGGGCATCGACCTGGTCCGGAAAGGCGGCAAAGGTGCCAGCCGCCACTGCGGGGCTGTCGACCACCGTAATCACCGCATCGACCGTGCAGGCGTTACGGATCTCAGGCCAGTTGAAGGCTTGCACCAGCGGCTTGGGCAATGCCAGGCCAGAGGTTTCGATGAGGATATGGTCAAGGTCGCCACG
>Ga0189292_10147_pt1 | contig 34730 bp, 26 predicted proteins | sample UW1oraminimetaG_FD_130317 | JGI IMG/M metagenome (GOLD analysis project Ga0189292, IMG submission 130317) | Marine microbial communities from the Costa Rica Dome - UW179A-orange mini metaG | ecosystem: Environmental > Aquatic > Marine > Oceanic > Photic zone | place: Costa Rica: the Eastern...
CCTGCAGAGCGTCGCATTAATTATGGCTGCGATATCACTTATGCCACCAATTCCGAGCTCGGCTTTGATTATCTGCGCGACAACATGGCCGCAGACATCAGTGAAGTGGTTCAACGCGAATTTCAGTATTGTGTGATTGACGAAGTTGATTCAATTCTGATTGATGAAGCTCGTACGCCTCTGATTATTTCCGGCCAGGTTGAACGTCCGCAGGAGAAATATCAGAAGGCTGCTGAGGTGGCATTCGCCTTGGTGCGTGCCGCTGAAATGGGCAAAGACGGCATTGATCCTGAGGGTGATTACGAGGTGGATGAGAAGCAGCGCAGCTGCACCCTCACCGATGAAGGCTTTGCCAAGGCCGAACAGATGACCGGTGTCAATGACCTGTATGACCCTCAGGATCCCTGGGCTCACTACATCACCAATGCCCTCAAGGCCAAGGATCTGTTCACGCGCGATGTGAATTACATCGTGCGTGATGGTGAAGCGGTGATTGTGGATGAATTCACCGGACGTGTGATGCCTGGTCGCCGCTGGAGTGATGGCCAGCATCAGGCGATTGAAGCCAAGGAAGAACTCCAGATCCAACCTGAAACCCAGACGTTGGCTTCAATCACTTATCAGAACTTCTTCCTGCTCTATCCGCGACTGGCGGGCATGACCGGTACGGCCAAGACGGAGGAAACCGAGTTCGAGAAGACTTACAAGCTTGAAACCACAATTGTCCCCACCAACCGGGTGCGCGCTCGTCAGGACTGGGTTGACCAGGTGTACAAAACCGAAGAGGCCAAATGGCGGGCGGTGGCTCAAGAGACCGCTGAGGTGCATCAGCAGGGCAGGCCCGTGTTGGTGGGCACCACGAGCGTTGAAAAAAGTGAGTTGTTGAGCTCCCTGCTGGCGGAACAGAACATTCCCCACAACCTGCTCAATGCCAAGCCGGAAAACGTGGAGCGGGAGGCCGAGATTGTGGCTCAGGCCGGTCGCTCCGGCGCCGTCACCATTGCCACCAATATGGCCGGTCGCGGTACCGACATCATTCTTGGTGGCAACAGCGATTACATGGCCCGTCTCAAGCTGCGGGAAGTGTTGTTGCCTCGGCTTGTGCGGCCGGAAGAGGGCCATCGCCCGCCGGTGCCGCTGCAGCGCAGCACTGATGGCGGCGATGGCTTTGCTGCAAAAGCAGCGCCAGCTTCCGGGCCCCATGGCAGTGCCCCTAGCGAAGCCAAAGCCATCGGTAGCCTTTACCCCTGCCAGCTCACGGATTCAACCGACCAGGCACTGGTTGAGCTGGCCAGGGATCTGGTTAAGGCCTGGGGCGACCGTGCTCTCACAGTGATCGAACTAGAAGATCGCATCGCAACAGCCGCTGAGAAGGCTCCCACCGACGATGCCCAAATTGCGGCTTTACGTGCTGCCATCGCCAAAGTGAAGGGCGAATACGACGAGGTGGTGAAGCAGGAAGAGGGTCGGGTGAGAGAGACGGGAGGCCTGCATGTGATCGGCACCGAGCGTCATGAATCTCGCCGTGTTGACAATCAGCTGCGCGGCCGCGCCGGTCGTCAGGGTGATCCAGGCTCCACCCGTTTTTTCCTCTCTCTGGGCGACAACCTGTTGCGCATCTTCGGCGGCGAGCGCGTGGCCGGTTTGATGAATGCCTTCCGTGTGGAGGAAGACATGCCGATTGAATCCGGCATGCTCACCCGTTCTCTGGAAGGGGCCCAGAAAAAGGTGGAGACCTACTACTACGACATTCGCAAGCAGGTGTTCGAGTACGACGAAGTGATGAACAATCAGCGCAAGGCGGTCTATTCAGAGCGCCGTCGCGTGCTCGATGGCCGCGAGCTTAAGAAGCAGGTGGTGGGCTATGGCGAGCGCACCATGAATGAGATTGTTGAGGCCTATGTGAATCCAGATCTACCGCCCGAGGAATGGGATGTGGCCCAGCTGGTGAGCAAAGTGCAAGAGTTCGTATATCTGCTTGAGGATCTCAAGGCAGATCAGTTGCAGGGACTCTCGATGGAGGAGCTCAAGGCCTTCTTGCAGGAACAGCTGCGCAACGCCTATGACCTCAAGGAGGGTCAGATCGAACAGCAAAGGCCTGGCCTGATGCGTGAAGCCGAGCGCTTCTTCATTCTTCAGCAGATTGACACGCTCTGGCGTGAACACTTGCAGGCCATGGACGCTTTGCGCGAGTCAGTCGGTCTGCGCGGCTATGGCCAGAAAGACCCCCTGATCGAATACAAGAACGAGGGGTACGACATGTTCCTGGACATGATGACCAACATGCGCCGCAACGTGATCTACTCCATGTTCATGTTCCAGCCGGCACCACCAGCTGCTCAGCAGACAGCCACCGCTTGAGGATGAGCGTCATGCGAGGCTTTCAAGGCTTCGAATGCATGTTTGTGTCGGCTTTCGGTGAGGGAGTGATCCTTTCGAGCTGTAGTCTCCGTCTCTCCTGATCAGGCTGGTTCGGGAGCATACTTATGGCGGCAGAAACTCTGAAAACCGTCTCTGGAGAATCGATTCAGGGGCCGTTGCTGATCACTCCCCAGATCTTTGGTGATCGCCGTGGCTATTTTTTTGAGAGCTGGAATGAGCGACGTTTCTGCGCCGAACTGATCGCTGCAGGCTGTTCTGAAGATGAGGTTCAGGCCCTCCGCTTCCGGCAAGACAACCACTCTCGCTCCAGTCGTGGTGTTTTGAGAGGCTTGCATTTTCAGTTACCTCCCGAGCCCCAGGGCAAGCTCGTGCGTTGCAGCTTTGGCCGCATTTTTGATGTGGCGGTTGACCTACGCATGCATTCCTCAACCTATGGGCAGTGGGTGGGAGCGACTCTCAGTGCCGAAAACCAGCAGCAGCTTTGGGTGCCAGTTGGTTTTGCCCATGGGTTTCTGACCCTCAGTGAGGTCGCTGAGGTGCAATACAAGGCCAGTGGTTTCTGGAACCGAGACTGTGAACGCTCTCTCCGCTGGGACGATCCAGCCCTGGCGATTCAGTGGCCTCTGGAACAGTTCTCTGGAGCTACACCGTCTCTCGCTGAAAAAGACGCCGAGGCTCCAACATTGAATGTCTTGGAAGCGGCAAACGAGGTGTTTGCTTGAAAGTTCTGCTCACGGGTGCGAGTGGTCAGCTCGGGCAGGCGTTGATTGCATCCAAGCCTCCTGGGGTGCAGTTGATCAGCACAAGCCGCAGTGGAGGCCAAGATCTGGAAGCTCTTGATCTGGCTGATCCCGATGCTTGCCAGCGAGCGGTGCATGCCCATCTCCCCGATTGGGTTCTCAATGCTGGCGCCTACACCGCTGTGGATCAAGCTGAATCGGAACCTGTGCTGGCGCAGGCGGTGAACGCTGATGCACCGCATGCTTTTTCGCAGGCTTTGGTCTCGTGTTGCCCAGGCGGTCGTCTGTTGCAGCTGAGCACGGATTTTGTCTTCAACGGTGAGCAAGGGCGTCCTTATCAAACGGATGAGCGCCCTGATCCTCTTGGGGTTTACGGGGCCACCAAGGCGTCTGGCGAACAGGTTGTGCGTGAGCTGCTGGGCACAGGAGTTGATGGCCGTGCTGCGATTTTGCGGACCAGTTGGGTGTATGGCCCGGTGGGAGGCAATTTTTTGCTGACGATGTTGCGTTTGCACCAGCTGAAGTCAGAAGCCAAGGAACCGCTTCGGGTTGTTGCTGATCAGGTGGGCTGTCCTACCGCCACCTTTGGCCTGGCCCAGACCTGCTGGACTGTCATCGCCCGGCAGGTCGCAGGAGTTCTGCATTGGAGTGATGCGGGTGCTGCCACGTGGTTTGACTTTGCTGTTGCGATTGGGGTTCGAGCCGCAGCACGGGGTCTGATCTCGGCGGCTGCTGAGGTGAAGCCGATTCGGACCATTGATTACCCCACCCCAGCCCATCGGCCTGCTTATTCCTTGCTCGATTGCACGTCGACTCACGAACGCCTGGGAGTGACCCCCCGCCATTGGCAATCCATGCTTGATGACGTGCTGGGCGACCTCAATGAATGATCCCCGCACGCTGCTCTTGCGTGCTGTGATGTTCGACTGGATCGGGCAGCTGCTGATTCTGGCGCTGGTGATGCTGTTCCCACGCCTGGCGGGGTTGCCGAGTGATGGCATCACGTTGCTCAGCCAGACAGGCTGGTTGCTGTTCATGGTGTTGCTCTATCCAGCCCTGGGATGGTTGTTTGGCAGCTACACCGTGTTGCGCTGGCGCAGGCTGACATTGCTGGTTTTGTTGCAACGTTTGCTGCTCACTGCTGCAGCGACACTGATGGTTGTTGCCATGGTTCGATGGCTTTTGAACCCTAGTGTTGAGGTCTGGCTCGTGCACCGGAGGGTGCAATTCCTGTGGATGACCGGGGTCAGTGGCTGGGCGTTTGCGGTTCGGTTGGCGATGCGCCGTGGATTGTTGTTACCGGAATCACCTCGTTTGTTTTTGTTGGCGGAGCCCGATGAAATCCCGCAAGTCATGCGGGCTTGGAAACGCGTGGCAGAGCGGCAGAGACTCTGGCCTATGCAGCCTGAAGTGTTACTCGAAAGGATGAAGCGAATGGACGAGCCTTTGCTGCTTGCGATCACTCCAGCGCTGCGTCAGCACGCTGAATTGCTTCCGTTACTGGAGTGCTCCGAGACCAGTGATCCCCGTGACATTCGGATGTTGTCTCTGCTCAGCTTGTTTCAACAGCAGCAGGAGCGTTTGCCTCCAGCCTTTATCGGCCAAGACGGTCTGGCTTATGACGACCTGCCCTGGGCTGCCACCTTCAGCGTGCAGGCCCAGCTCAAACGCATGGCCGACCTGCTTGTGGCAGCAGCCCTGCTGCTGATCACATTTCCTGTCGTTGCGATCTCCGCACTGTTGATCTGGATTGAAGATCAGGGGCCAGTGTTTTACACGCAGCAGCGTAGTGGCTGGTTGGGTCGCCCTTTCTGGGTGATCAAGTTGCGCACAATGACCGTTCAGCCCAGTCACGATCCGCCGTCGTGGACCAAGCCCGGAGACCATCGGATTACATCAGTGGGTGTTTGGTTGAGACGGTTTCGCATTGATGAACTGCCTCAACTGATCAATGTGCTTAAGGGAGAGATGAGTCTGATCGGTCCGCGACCTGAGCGACCAGAAATGGAGCAGGAGCTCGAACGACAAATCCCGCATTACCGAAAGCGCCATTGGATGCGACCGGGGTTGAGTGGTTGGGCTCAGGTCTGTGCTCCCTATGCCAGCAGTGTTGAAGACTCTGATCTCAAACTGTCCTATGACCTCTATTACCTTTTGAACTTCAGCACCTGGCTAGATCTTGTGATCCTGTTCCGCACGATTAAGACGGTTCTCAAAGCAGGAGGGCGCTGATCGCTCAGACGATTCTCAGTTTTCAATCATATTTGGGTTACATCCTGCTGAAATTGTTGGGCTAGGTTCAAGTTAGTGGAACTTTATATATAAATCTTCGTGTCAAGTTATTTCCATCAGCATCAGCTATTAGGGGATCAGGCAGTTCCCTCTCAATCAGCTGATCTTAGTCTTTTGAGTGGGCTTTCGATTGCTCCTGCACAGTTAATCGATGAGTTGAGTGCCAGGATCACTCGCCGGGCAGTCGCAAACGATGGCTTTCTTGATTTCTACATGCAGTCTGCGGGCGGCGCTGTCAGTGTCTCGGGCGGAACTCTTGGTGGGCAAGTAATTCAGTCTTTGCCCATTCCTTTGGTCGATCAAGAATTTGTTCGCTCGGTGATTACAAGGCTTGATGCGGTCATTGATCTGGATTTCCGTGTTGTCGATCGTGCCGCAGCCGCTGATATTGATCTTTTTTACGACACTGGCATTGATTTAGGCGATCAAGAAACAACACTTGGTTTGGCGGTCTCATCCGGCCGAGGTTGGGAGTTATTCGTTAATTACCTCCCACTCCAAGATGATGAAGCATATCGTCGTTATGTGTTTCTTCACGAACTCGGCCACGCCCTGGGATTGGAGCATGCCTTCGATTCTTCAGATGGTGATGTTACGAAAGGGATTACAGATCCATGGAGTAGTAACTATCCAGAAGAAACTGTGATGGCTTATCGATCTCCATTGTTTGGGCGATGGCCCGATTTCTTTACTGCCAATGACCTCAATGCACTGACAGCCATTTGGGGGCCTGAGCAGCAGCAATTATCAAGCTTGGGAGAAGTTCGAGAAGGAGGCGATTATTCAGAGGCCTTTCTTGGCGGTTCGGGTGGCGACATGATTCGCTCCAAGGACGGAGATGACAAAGTGAGCGGTGGTTTAGGCGTTGATGCTTTATTTGTTGGTGATGGTGATAACTGGATCAATGGTGATCAGGGAGATGATCGCCTTGATGGCCAGTTGGGTGATGATCTTATTCATGGTGGTATGGGCAATGATTGGTTGAATGGTGGATCAGGCAATGATTGGCTTTCAGGCGGTGATGGTGCGGATGCATTTGTTCTGTCTGAGGGTTTCGATGTGGTGACAGATTTTGATTTTTTCTCTGGAGATCGTGTGCTGATTGCTCCAGGATCCGAGTTCAGGATTCGTCAAGTAGGGTCTGATTTGCAAGTTTCTGCTGATTTTGGTTCTCTGAGCTTGCAAAATGTTGATGGATCTATGATTCCATTGTCTTCTCTGGTCCAGCAGGTTTGACTTAATTCTTGACTGATTGATTGGATAGTCTTGGACTCATAGATTGAGTTCTTCGACTTGTGGCTGCCCGGCCATTCTTTCAGTTTTAAATGATGCGAGAACTTGATGTGCAACGTGATTTCAGATTCAGTGCCTACACGTTGCCTTTGAGCAACTCTTGATATGAGTGATGGAACACGAGTTGGTTCCATGCATCAGAATTAAGCGCAGGTTTGTCTTGGCCTTCAATAGTTTTGAGAGCATTGTTGGCTCACTTCTCTGACGCATAAAAAGTGTGTGTCATTAACTTTCCAATCGATCCACTGATTTGTTTCTGGCTTCCATGTGGTTGTCGTTGTGGCAGTATTCATGCAGACAGGATGCATGAGTTGGCTCGGTCTCGAAAAGGCATCATTCTTGCGGGTGGTAGCGGCACCAGGTTGCATCCGATTACGAAGGCCGTCAGTAAGCAGTTATTGCCGGTCTACGACAAGCCCATGGTGTATTACCCATTGAGCACGTTGATGCTGGCAGAGATCAGGGACGTGTTGATAATCACGACCCCTTCAGATCAAGCGGCATTTCAGCGCTTGCTTGGTGATGGGCGTCAGTGGGGCATGCAGTTGAGCTATGCGGTCCAGCCCGATCCGGACGGTTTGGCTCAGGCTTTCTTGATTGGTGCTGATTTTTTGGACGGTCATCCAGCAGCATTGGTGCTCGGGGATAACCTTTTCCACGGCCAGGATCTTGTGCCTTCTGATTTAGATGATCAGGGAGCCACGGTTTTTGCTTATCCGGTGAGAGACCCTGAGCGCTATGGAGTGGTTGATTTTTCTGCTGATGGACGTGTTATCAGCATTGAGGAAAAGCCAGATCGACCCAAGTCTCGATATGCGGTAACAGGGCTCTATTTTTACGACAGTACTGTTGTTGATCGTGCCAAAAAGGTCAAACCCTCTGCCCGTGGTGAACTAGAGATCACTGACCTCAACCGCGATTATCTCAAGGATGGTTTGCTCAAGGTTGAGCTAATGGGTCGAGGCATGGCCTGGTTGGATACTGGAACCTGTGATTCTTTGCATGAAGCCTCTAGTTATATCCGCACACTTGAGCATCGACAGAGTTTGAAAGTGGGCTGCCCTGAAGAGGTGGCCTGGAGGCATGGCTGGATTTCTGATGATCAGCTACGGGCTTTGGCTGAACCTTTGAAAAAGAGTGGTTATGGCAATTATTTAATCCAGCTTTTGGAAAACGGATGCTGACTATCTTCAGTTGCAGGTCTCCTATGGGCTTGAGCTGAATATTCGCCACTGATATTCCCAAATCTTCTGATATTTTATCTACTTTTAGATAATTAAGCTCATCAGTAACTATTTGATTCTTTAAAAAAGGTGTGAGGCTATTGCATGATTGCCGACCGCTTTTTCAACTGTTGCCAGGAGACCTAGAGCAAAACTATTTGCCTGGTGTGCCGTCATTGTTTTGTTTGGCAGAGTCTTTGTCTTTTTAAGGACTTGCTTTTGCCATGCAAGTAGTGATAAAATTGTTCTTTAATATTTGATAAGCTTGTTTGGTGTTTGATCTTTCGATGCATTTGATGCTTGCCAAAGCTTGTCATTTGCCACGGGACATTTTGAGTATTTGAAGTTGTGTACAGGCTTTTTCAGGTTTTTCCACTCCTCTTCCGAATTTGAGTCGCGGCCTCTCCAGCTTGTGACGAAACTGTGCTGTGATTACCAGTTCAGCACTGCGCCCATTCGATCCATCTCTTGGGTGAACTGAGCTGTAAGCTTGGGGGGACTGAATCATCAACAGCATTTGGTCGTTGGTGTGGGCTGCCGTCGGAGATCAGTTAAAAATGCCGTGATGTCTGTTTTGCTGCTGATAGAAGCGAACTTGTTGTGCAGCTTGTTGTCGTGGGCAAGCTTCGGTGTGCCGAGAGTCTGCAGTTGTGTTTTCAACGGTTGATTGCCGTTTTCAATTGTGTGGCGGTGGTCGGGCAGTGTTAATCCGAGTAGATCCAGCACTTCAGAAAAAAGCGACTTGCGGAGCCGCTTAGTGAGAGCATTAGTCAGTCTTTGGGTTGAAAACATAAGCAGCGCCAAATCGATACTCTTCTTCGTTGTAGTCAGCTGCTCAGTGATCAGATGCAGTGCATGCACAGGGAATTGTTTGGAGTGCTGAGCGAACAGCACTTAGATTTGTATGTTACTGACTTGATCGGTCTTTAGCTCTCAGCTGCTTTTGTTTCCTCCGAGAGTTCTTGAAGGTATCGATCACCGTCTATTATACACACATTTTTAATAATGATATCTCGTATTTCGTTGACTGGAAGCCACATAAGAGTATCAAGTATAGACAAGTTTATGTGTTTTTCGTAATTGCCTTGACTATATTCTGCTGTTTCGGTACGAAGAAATTTTAATTCCAGATTTCTCTTCTTGAACTCTGAATCTTCAAACAACGATGCACCGCTGATGGGGTTTAGATAGCCTGTCGCATGTACACTTTGTGCGATAAAAGGAGCCCATCTCCCTGCATTCATATTTGCAGGATAACAAAGTTTGAGCTCTGAACTAAGCTGTGAATTAAACAATATTCCTAGATACTCACATGTCAGCGCAATTGATGCTCGGCATAACGAAGTAAGTGAATATTCAGGGTCAATATTCTTAAATGCCTCATCAATGAGATCGATAACAACAGAAAAGTTATTCGCCTCCTTTTTGTAATGTTCAAGTTTTCTGATTATTGTATCTTTTGTTTGCTTGGGATTAATTAGTTTTGCGTCTTTTGCTTTAATATTGCGGGATGAATTTGCAAGAGGCACAGTAAGGTATTGCCAACCCTTGCTTGGGTGAAGAATGCGATTTCTGTTCATCCAGCTTTTAGGTTTATATTGACATTCATCAAAAATTACCCACTTACCTGTATATGCAATCAGAGAGAAATGTCCCCAGTACGGGAAAAAATATGGTTGCATTATTCCACAGTATCCATTTAACTTACCCATGTCTTTTTATGGCCTCTGTATGCTGTCTAAATTTGGTTAATAATTCACATATTTGGAATATATTCTCTTGGCTGGTTCGCGCTCCTAGTGGCATTACAATGTTTCTACTTTGAAAATATTCAGTGTTTGGCAAGTTAATGGCTTTTTCGCCAGTGAACTGGCTTAGCTTGTGCAGCGATGGTAGAAAGTATCTACGAGCCAAAACACCCTCTGCATTAAGGGCTTTAACAACTAAATTCCTTGAGATTCCATACCTTTCCTCGTCGACAAGTATAACTATGCTTTGATGATTGGATTTGCTAACCCCAGTTTCACCCATCAATTCTATCCCTGGGATTGAATCAATTAGCATTTTATAGATAGTTCGGAGTGATAAATTATTTTCTATATACTCTTCTAGATGCTCCAGAGAGATGATGCCTATTGCCGCTTGCATTTCAGACATACGTGCGTTGGTCGTTCTAAGTACGTTTGTTTTTTTTCTCACACCATAACTGGAGCGAATATTTCTAAGCTTATGTGCCAAATCTTTGTTATTGGTCGTTATACACCCGCCCTCAGTTGTGCTTAATATTTTTGTAGCGTGAAAGCTGAAAACCTCTGCTTCTCCGTTACCCCCTATTTTTTTCTCTTTGACCTCGCATCCTACTGCTTGTGCTGAATCCCAATACACTTTGATTTTTTTATTTTTTGCCCACTGCTCTGTTTCTTTTATTGGTGCACAGCCACCCCATAGATTTACCCCTAGTACCGCAGAAGTGTCAGGGCGATATGCATTTTCCAATTCTTGCGGAGATGGGAAAATACTTTTTTTGTCTATATCGCAAAATACTGGTGTTAAGGAACATCGCTTGATGCTTAGAGCTGATGCTACGAATGTCAGAGCAGGTAAAATAACACTACCTTTAAGGTCAAGCGCTTCAGCCGTCATTATTAATCCCAAAGTATTATTTGTCACTGCGATGACCTCTTCAACCTCAAAATATGAGGCCAGTTTTCTTTCAAACTCGACCAATAATGGGCCACTATTTGTATAGTATTCACGTTCAAAAATTCCTTTCATTGCCAGAATATATTCCTGTTTTGTAGGGAAATATAGCTGTCCTACTGGAAGTTTTGTTCTGAATTCTGGATCTCCACCGATAATTGCAGGTTTGTTTATTGACATTGTTTATTTCAAGCTTCTAATAAGCTTACAGATGTCTGCTACATCCTTTGTTGTGCATTGATATCCTGAGGGTAATATGAGATGATTGAGTGAGCAAGATTCTGTATTGGGTAGTTTTACATCGGTCTTATTTTGAATATGAAGAGGTGGTGAGTAGTAAGACCTTGCAAGAAATGAATTTTGATTGAGATATTCTTCCAGCTGGTCTCTAGACAAGGGAAAAGAAGTATTTATTTTCACAACTATGTTTTTATAACTTGTTTTTTCGGATTCATTGAAATAGATTAATTCGATACCTGGAATATCAAACAGTTCGTTCTTGTAGCTCTGATATATCCTCCGATTATGTCTGACAAGACTTTCTATTGAATCTAAATTTGCCAAAGCCAAGGCTGCGTGCACCTCGTTTAATTTAGCATTTATACCATTTTCATATTTAAGGTTATCTGGTCCTTCAAACCCAAATCCTCTAAGGGAAGATAGCTTCTTATATATGTATTCTTCATTAGTTGTTGCATATCCACCTTCACCGCCATTAAGTAATTTACTGGCATGCATTGAAAACACTTCTACGGTTGCCTGTGCTCCTACTTTAGAACCGTTGTTCATTTCATATGCAGACTCTACACTATCCATGATAAAAGGAATTTTATGATTTTCACATAACTGCTTTATGGCATATGTTGGGAAACAATTAACTATTGGTTGCACCCCAAGAACTGCAGCTGTATTTTGAGTTAATTTTTCTTCTATGTGCTGTTTTTTCGCTGTAAGCGTATTGGGGTCGATGTCGTAATATACTGGTTTCAGCTCTGCCCAAGTAACCAAATCTGCCATCCTTCTATATGTTAGGGATGGAATCAATACTTCATTTCTATTGGCTAGTTTAAGGCAGTCTAGGGCTAATACTAGGCCCCAAAAACCATTCGAGAATGTGATGCAGTATTTGCATTTGTGAAATCGTGCCAGTCTTTTTTCTAGCAATTTAACGCAGGGACCATTGTTTGAATACTGGCCTTCTTCGATAAACAGATTTGAATAATGCAGAAACGCATCCAAGCTTGGCTTGGCAAGACTTGATGTACCTATAGTTTTCTTTTTAATTGTCATATTCTATATTTTACACATCTCTTGAAAGTATAACATCAAAACGATACGCACTGGCGTAGAACGCCTCAGGCATATCGATAATAGTAGCTTCCCAGTTATATTTCTCTGAAAGAGCTCTTATTTCTGACTTCGTCCACCATTTGCCTATTACACTTTTACAAGACGCGAGATCTGCATTTTGTGGTATTGAATCTTTGAAAAATACATCTGCCCTCGATCTGTCAGGTATATTTCCGATATAAAAACGGCTTATTGCTTTAAATTTTAGATTAAACTGATCTAGTATGTTGTCTATTATGGTTTGCTCTAAGTACGAAAAAGATCCGTAACATAGTGACTTGCTATATTTGGAGGCTTCCGTAGGTGTAGAAGAATTCAAAAAATCAATAATCTCTGAATGCATAAAACTGATATCTGGTGATTCTTCAAAAAACTCTTTTGCAATAGAGATGAGATACTCCGAGTTGTCAATCCCTTTCAGTTTGGATACACTATTTTTCAATCTCGATGACAATGCTCCATTCCCACAACAAAAATCGATAATGTTATCATTTCGTTCTAGTTTAAGCCCATTTGTGATTGCTTTTGTTATGAATTTTATTTGGTTTTCATCAGCAGGTTCTCCCCGCACTGTGCGTTTTATTTGCCCCCAAAAATCTTCCTTGGGTCGAGATCTTGCGTACGTGTCGTGATCAAAAAAGTTGTAATCGGTCATTGATTTAGATTTCAGACAATAAGTTTGCCAATTCTTCGGTGGCTCTGAAATTGGAAGATATTATTTTGTGAAATTTGCTTTTGATTTGAGATTTAAGATGCAACAACTTATTTTTGTTCGATGTTATTTCAATGCATAATGCTATGTAATCTGAGTTCGAATACGCAATCGGAGCATCTTTTATGTTCATTATTTGGTATAAACCATATACTAACCTGCTTCTTGCAAGCAATCCTGGTTTTGTGACGATTGGAATCCCCTTCGCCAAAGCCTCGTAGGCAGTAGTCCCACATCCTCGATGTAACGGGTCAAGCAACGCGTCACAGAATGAGATCAAGCTCAAATAATCGACTTTTGGCATTGGTTTCATGAATTTAGATTTTTCTAAAAGTGTTGGTGCATATTTTTCCCATCTTTCTGACAGCAAGCTGGAAGACCGCTCACTAAAGTCTAGGACTAGAAAAGTCGTGTTATAGCATTTTTGCGCCACTTCCTCTAGTATTTCATCCCAGTCTGGATGAAATTTTGCTGGATTATGCAATAAGCTCACTAAGTTTACATCTTTGGGTATCCCATAGATATCGCAAATGTCTTTGCGAACTTTGTGACTTTTAATTTCTATGCCAGTGGGTATTCCGTTAATTTTAATCAGTCTTTCTGTGTAATTTTCTTCTGAAGCATTTGTTTCAGTGTATTTGCTGGATATGAAGTAATCGACTGTTTTAATGCCGGTTGTTATTGAATTTCCTGGTAGTACCATTTGCACTTTTGCTAATCTGTTATGTGCCAAACAGTAAGGTGCATGAGATGAATGAATTTCCGTATATATGAGAACATCTAATTTTAGTTTTATGATCATTTCTACCGATCTTCTTAGATTATTTGGAAGTTGTATGGTCCTCGAGACGTAGTTCTCTAGCTCTTTACTGCTTTTGCTGGATGCCAAGGGACCTTTTATAAGCGCTACATCAATGTTCTCTTTATTGATGCTCTTGACCAAATTGAAGTAGTGCTGAAATATCACATGACCTTTATGTGGATTGTCAAAGTAAAACCCTATTCTCCTTTTTTGGTTGGCTTTTGAATCTGTTTCTCTGAAGTCTGCGACTGCCGATGTTTCATTTTTAGATTTTACCTCTAGCCACGGATGTACTATTTTGCCGATTTCCTGAAGTAGCTCCTTGTCATCTTTGCCATTTTGATAGGTTAACATGAATAAGGATAAGTCTATGAAGTTCTTGTCCGATTCCTTTACATTTCTCTCTCGAAAAATTTTTTTTATGTGTGACAGATAGTTATTTCTTTGTTCTTTTATTTCCCAGCTGCTCATGGCAATCCGTGGAAAGTGTAATTTGGACATGCATAAGTTGGGAACGCTTGGCTTAAGTTGTGCTGCTTTTTCGAAGCAATTTATTGCATCTTTTTCTTCCCCTTTTTCTAATAAAATTATACCCATATTCTTGTGTGTAATGGGGTTATCAGGCTGGAGCTCTAAGGACTTCAGTGTTGAGGCAAGTGCTTGATCGAGCTGTCCGAGCTCTTGGTAGATCCCGCCCAGGTTCCTGTGTGCATCGGGGTTATCAGGCTTGAGCTCTAAGGACTTCAGTGTTGAGGCAAGTGCTTGATCGAGCTGCCCGAGCTCTTGGTAGATCACGCCCAGGTTCCTGTGTGCATCGGGGTTATCAGGCTTGATCTCTAGGGTCTTCAGTGTTGAGGTAAGTGCTTGATCGAGCTGCCCAAGATCTAAATAGATCCCGCCCAGGTTGATGTGTGCATCGGGGTTATCAGGCTTGATCTCTAGGGTCTTCAGTGTTGAGGTAAGTGCTTGATCGAGCTGTCCGAGCTCTTGGTAGATCCCACCCAGGTTCAGATAGGCACTTTGATTATCAGGCTTGAGCTCTAAGGACCTCAGAGTTGCTGCAAGTGCTTGATCGAGCTGGCCGAGCGTTTTGTAGATCCCGCCCAGGTTGATGTGGGCATCGGGGTTATCAGGCTCGATCTCTAGGGTCTTCAGTGTTGAGGCAAGTGCTTGATCGAGCTGTCCGAGCTCTTTGTAGATCCCACCCAGGTTCAGATAGGCACCTGGGTTATCAGGCTTGAGCTCTAAGGACTTCAGCGTTGCTGCAAGTGCTTGATCGAGCTGTCCGAGCTCTTTGTAGATCCCACCCAGGTTCAGATAGGCACCTGGGTTATCAGGCTTGAGCTCTAAGGACTTCAGCGTTGAGGAAAGTGCTTGATCGAGCCGCCCAAGATCTAAATAGATCCCGCCCAGGTTGCTGTATGCATCAGGGTTATCAGGCTGGAGCTCTAAGGACTTTAGGGTTGCTGATAGGGCTTGATCGAGCTGACCGAGATTTTTATAGATCCCGCCTAGGCTCAGGTAGGCACCTTGTATATTAGGGTCTAATGCAAGAGCTTTATGTATTGCAGGCAGAGCTTCTTGTTGCCTCCCTTCATTCATCAGAGCATTCCCAATACTGGTCCATGCGGGAATGAACGACTCATCAAGCTGAATGACAATCTTAAACGCTTCTACAGCGTCAATATTGTTACCAGTGTTGAGCAAACAGAGCCCAAGATTGAATGGAATAATCTTGTTTTTAGATTGGTCAATATCCAACTTTCTGTACTCGACGATTGCTTCTTTGAATTGCCCGAGGTTTTGATAGGCCTGCGCCAAAAGAAGCGAACATTGCTCGCTTGGCGCTAGAGCTGAAGCCTTTGATAGTGATTTCGCCGCATCTGCAGCCTGTCCTTTTTGCAGGAGCAAAAGTCCTAAATTGAGAAATGAGTTGTCAGCTTTGGGATTGATTCCTAATTCCTTCTGATAGAACTCAACGGCTTGATCGGGCTTGTTTTTATTTTGAAAGATAATACCGAGGATTTCATTGATTCCAGGGGTGTTTTCGTTAATTGCGAGGGCTTGATGTGCGAATGATTCAGCTTGATCAATATCACCTATTGCCAGAAAACTCGCTGCTACGCCCACGTATGCTTGGATCAGTTTTGAGTCTGCATGAATGGCTCGCTTGAATAGATTGATTGCTTCTTGGGTGTTGCCTGATTGCCGCTTGAGGCTGGCAATATTATTAATGGCAGGAGCATAATTATTATTAATTTCTAGAGCTTTTTCGTACCATTCAAGGGCAGCAGCAGTATCGCTAAGATTCAAAAATATATTACCAATATCTTTGACTATTTCTGGATCGCTCCCATCGAGTTGATGAGCTTTTACTAGGTATTGCTGTGCTTTTTCGAATTGCCCTAAAGCGAGTAAGGACTTGCCTGCATATTTGTAGGCATAATAGACTTCTGGGTTGGTCTGCAAGGCATTTTGGCAAGCCTGTAGACATTCCTGATTGCGACCAGCAGCTGAGAGCTCTTGAATTGTGATCAAATCTGTCATGTCATCAATCATCTTTTAAAAGGTATTTTACTGGTGGTTTAGAGCTGCACACCAGGGAGATCAGAAACTTCTTAAACAATTCAAGCCTTGCCTTAACTTATGCCCACAGTAATCAGGTTTCAATAAGCAATGGGGAAATAAAGAGATCAGCTCCTTCGGCTCAACATATCTATTGATTTTGCTCACCACATTAAAGCAAATTTTGAATTATCATAAAAACTTATCTAGCCTTGGCGAACAATGTTATTCATCTTTCAGATTTAAAGATTACATTAGCATTTTTTGGAAGAGCCAGCGCTACCAGTCCAACGACGAGTCATGCCGCTTCAATCCGTCGCCCGTAAGTTTTTGCTAGATAGAAAGATCTTCAAGCAGTCCCGACACTTCGAGGGACCTCGCCCGGATGTTCATGTCACCTTCAATTCTATACATTGTAGGGAGCTATCGCTCTTGGAGGACGATGCAGGCTCCCAGGCGACGCCTGTGGATGCGTTCGATTATAGTTGGTGTCGCTTCAGCTTTTGCTCGATCCTAATTGGCGCAAGTGTGTGTGAGCTGCTCCCGGCGGAACCCCTTAAGCTGACGCTCGTAACAATCAAATTTGGCCTCGCTTCGCGTTTCTCAGTCCTTTTGAGGCATTACAGAGTCATAGCCAGCAGGGTGCTATATCCAATTCCATTCTTCCGCTCTTCGGTGGAGGGTCGATTCAGAACAACCAACAACATCTGCGGTTTGAGTGTACTGGCAACTAGGTCCGAAATCGCGATGCAACAAGAGTTGCTCAAATGCCCCGAAGGCTCACTGGGAAGTTAGAAGAAGGATGTCATTTGCTTTCCAACAAATCTGATATTTTATCTGCTTTTATAGAGTTGGCCTAAGCGAACAGTCATTTTTTTGAGTGGGCTTATGTTCGTCAATCCTTTGGGTCTCTTCTGATTTGAATCGTGCTTAGTTTCGATTACTCTCGCATGTGTGAGTTTATTGTGATAAATTTCATCCAAGTTATCATGCTCGATCCAGCTTGGATTATCGATTTGCTTTTCCATCAGATATAAATGTGTAGGATAAGGTTTGGGTCGGCGCAAATGACACTTTTCTTTTTGCTTTGCAGATTGTTGGCTTTAATTATCACGCTTAAGCGGAGGGAGGTGTTCTTTTCGGCCGTTCATTGGAACGACGTTTGATCGGTATTTGGGAAAAAATTCTGGCTTGTTTAGTGGCAGGCCTATTTGGGCGTTTGGGGTTTATCCTTCCAATAGAATTTGAATTGTGATGTCTTTTCCCCTGCCAGCTGATTCCCGCTTGTTGGTGACCGGGGGAGCTGGATTTATTGGGAGCTCCGTTGTGCGCAGGTTATTGCATCACTCAGATGTGCAGGTCTTCAATCTGGACAAAATTGGTTATGCCAGTGACCTCACAAGCATCGGTGACCATCCCAACCACCATTTACTTAGGATGGATCTAGCAAGTGCTGAGGCCACGGAGGAAGCGGTCCGAATCGCGGATCCGGATCTAGTGATGCATCTTGCTGCAGAAAGTCATGTCGATCGTTCAATCGACGGCCCAGGGGTTTTCATTGAAAGCAATATCCTTGGGACTTTTCATTTGCTTCAGTCTGTGCGTCGTCACTGGGAGCAGCTGGCGCCGCATCGTCGTGATCGTTTTCGCTTCCATCACATCAGTACGGACGAAGTGTTTGGTTCGCTGGGAGATCAGGGACGCTTTTCTGAAACCACTGCTTATGATCCTCGCAGTCCGTATTCTGCGAGTAAGGCGGCTAGTGATCACCTCGTCAATGCCTGGTATCACACTTTTGGTTTGCCCGTCGTTCTCACGAATTGCTCCAATAATTACGGTCCTTGGCAGTTTCCAGAGAAGTTGATTCCCGTTGTCATTCTCAAGGCCATTGCAGGTGAGTCCATTCCTCTTTATGGAGATGGTCTGAATATCCGCGATTGGTTGTATGTTGAAGACCATGTTGATGCGCTGTTATTGGCAGCAACGCGTGGGCGAATCGGTGGTCATTACTGTGTCGGAGGTGCTGGCGATCATGGCTCTGCGAGTGAGCGAAGTAATCGCGATGTAGTTGAAACGATCTGCTCAATTCTTGATCGACTGAGACCTCAGGATGAACCTTATGCACATTTGATTAAGCGCGTTTCAGATCGCCCAGGCCACGATCGCAGATATGCCATTGATGCCAACAAAATATCGAGTGAACTCGGCTGGAAACCAAAGCATAGTTTTGAAGAAGGCCTAAAGGCCACCGTGGAGTGGTATTTGCACAATCTTGATTGGTGCCAAAAGGTCCGAGATCAAGCAGGTTATGAAGGTGAGCGGATCGGTACTGCCGATCAAAGTTCTGTTTCGGGTTTATGAGTGCAACTGGTACGCCACCGCGCTCTTTGATTCTGCTTTTGGTGGCATTCCATCCTTCTGAGCAGGAAGTTCATTGTTTGGCTAAATGTTTGAGAGCCTTGCCTGCGACGATTGGTTATGCCGTTGTGGTGAATGATTACCGCCCAGGAGAACCCGTTGATCTCCTGGCTCAAAATGCAGATCATTGGTTGTGTAATTCAGATAATCCGGGCTATGGAACAGCAGTAAATCGTTTGGTCAAAACTTTGCCAAACATTCCTGAGTACTTAGGTGTTCTTAATACTGATATTCAGTGGAATGATGGCACTTTCGTAATGATGATGTCCTGGATGGATCAAAATCCTGATGTGGTCCTCGTTGCGCCTCGGATCCTTGACCCGTCAGGCAATGAACAAAAGCTCTGCAAGAGAAATCCCACTGTTTTAGGTTTATTGAGTCGGCGATTCATTCCTAATTGGATTAAACCCGGCTGGTTGAGGCGTTATGACCGGTGGTACGTCATGGCTGATTATTCTTATGACGATCAATTTGATGTTCCTTATTTGAGCGGCTGCTGCATGCTGATGCAATCCAACCCTTTTTTAGAGGTTGGTGGTTTTGATGAGCATTTTTTCCTTTATCTGGAAGATGCTGATTTAACGCGAGAGATGTCCTCGTTGGGTCGTTGCCAGCATTTTTCTGGCGCCTCAGTGACACATTCCTGGGGACGTGGAAACTACAAAAATCTCAGATTGATGCTTGTTAATTTTCAGAGTGCCTGGATCTATTTTTGTAAGTGGGGTTGGAAGTTCTGGTGAAAAATTATGAGGTCGTGATGGCCACTTGCAATGGTGAAAGATTCCTCGATCATCAGATAGCATCCATTCTCGCGCAGACAGTTTTGCCTAGCCGTTTGTTGGTTGCTGATGATGGTTCTTCAGATCAGACGTTGAAATGTTTGCGTGATTGGCAAAAACAGAGTCCAGTTCCGCTTGAGCTTTTGGATTGCAATGGTTCTGAGCGGTTGGGCAGTTGTCGCAATTTCGAACAACTTCTTCGAGAAAGTGTCGCCTCTTACGTGATGTTGTCTGATCAAGATGATGTTTGGGATGTCGACAAAGCTGAGCGATTGCTAACGCAGATGAATGTTTTAGAGCATCGGTTTGGTGCTGAGAAGCCTCTTCTCGTTCATGCCGATCTGCGTCTGATTGACGCTGAGGGTCATCAGATTCACCCTTCCTTTCATTGTTGCCAGGGTCTTGATCCACAACGTGATGGTTTGTTTGAAGTCGGACTGCAGAATGTGGCGACCGGTTGTGCGCTGTTGGTAAACCGATCGGTTGTTGAGCGATCCCTACCATTTCCGGATGAAGTGGTTCTCCATGATTGGTGGTTAGCTCTTGTGGCAGCCCAGGCGGGCGGTTTGGCCTATTTGCCTAAACCCTGCTCCAGTTACCGACAGCATCAGGCGAATGTGGTGGGAGCACGTGGTTGGCGTCATCAGTTGATCCAACGCCTTCTGGGTGTTGATGTCGTCCGTCCCGACCTTGCTGCTCAGCGATTGATTAGTCCTGGTTTGTTACAGCTCCGGGCCTGTTTGGCACGGTTTGGTCCGCCAGAGAGCGCAACACGATTTGAAAGGCTGTGGAGTGCGTCGGCTTGGGTCCGTTGCTCGACTGCTTTAAAGCTTGGTTTGCGCAAGCATGGCTGGTGGCGTACAGCAGGTTTTTATGCGGCTTTGCTGTGCTCCAGGCCATCACGACATGAGCTGTCTTGATGCGAATCCTCCTTGCTGTCCATCAGTTTTTTCCTGATTTCTGTGCCGGCACGGAAACGCTCACGAGGAGAACGGCAGAAGAGTTGCAGAGACGCGGCCATGATGTCTGGATTCTCACCGCTGGTCCTCATGAGGATGGTCTCCCAACTTGGAGGCACGAGCAGTGGGAAGGGCTTGAGCTGATCCGTTTGAACCCACCTCCTGAGGCTTCTCCTTTTTGGGGGGGAGTTCTGCAGAGTTATTGGAGGCCTGAACTGGAATCTGGCTTCGTTGCCTTGTTTCGGGATCTGCAGCCCGATCTGTTGCATGTGTTTCATCTGCGTCGGCATACCCTCACTCTTGTTGAGGCTGCCCAGCGTTGCCATGTGCCCGTGTTGGCAAGCCTGACTGATTACTGGATGGTCTGTCCCTCTGGCCAACTGCAGTTTCCTGACAACTACCTCGCCCGGCGCTTCAGTGCTCCGCTGGCCTTGATCTTGCTTTGGCTCTGGCGATGGTTCAACCCCTTGCTGTCATTGATTCCCCGCAGTCCGTTCTCTGCACTCAAGCGTCGGCCTTTGTTCATGGCCCAAGCGTTTGAGCGATTTGAGCAGGTGCTGGTCCCCTCCCAATTGATGTGGAGCACGTTTGAAGACATGGGCGTCTCGACCCACCATTTCGCCTTGTGTCCTTATGGCATTTCTCTACAAGGGCTTGAGCGGTTGCCAATGCGGCTGGCCTGGCCCGGGCCTGAGCAGCGACCACTGCGTGTGGGTTTTGTTGGCAGTTTCAATCCGGCCAAGGGTGCCCATGTGTTGCTAGAGGCCTTGGCCTTGATGGGTGTGCATCAGTCTTGGGAAGCCGTTCTCTATGGCAATCCCGCAGATGATCATGACTATTGGCAAAGCTTGCAGCGTCAGGCTGATGCACTGCCTCAGGCTCGTTTTGGAGGCGTATTCGCTTCAGAGCAGGTGTTTGAGGTGTTGGCGTCTCTCGATGTTCTCGTTGTGCCTTCGCTTTGGCGAGAAAATGCACCCTTGATTGTTTCGCAAGCCAAGGCCAGCGGACTGCCGCTGTTGCTTTCAGATGTTGATGGAATGGCAGATCAGGTGGTTTCCGGTGTGAATGCCATGCTTTTTCTGCCGGGCGACAGTCGAACATTGGCTGCTTATCTCAGTCAATTTGCTGCTGATCCACAGGTTTTAGCGGCCATGGTGAATCGCGGAGGAGCACCTCGAACGATTGGTGATTACGGCGATCAGCTCGAACAGATCTACGCTCGCTTAACAAGGCGTTAAGGCATGCAGGCCGTTGTTACCGGTGCCAGTGGCTTCATTGGTTCCCATCTGGTCGATGGTCTGCTTCGTGCGGGGTACAGGGTCAAGGCCCTTGGGCGCCAGCTTCCAGGTCTGATCAGTGCGGAGGCGCAGGTCCATCCCGATCTGACGCTGTCTTCCGTGCCATTGGCAGATGGTCTGGCTCTGCAGCAAACACTGGAGGGTGCGCAGGTTGTGTTTCATCTGGCTTGCGGGAGTCTTCCCCAGACCTCCAATCGTGATCCACAGGCGGATGTGCAGGTCAATCTGCTCGGATCCTTGAATTTGCTTGAAGCAGCACGTCTCACCGATGTGAAGCGCTTGGTGATGGTGTCGTCGGGTGGAACAGTGTATGGCGTGCCGCAACAAGTGCCGATTCCAGAAACCCATCCCACAGACCCCATCTGCTCCTACGGCATCACCAAGCTTGCAATCGAGAAATATGTGGCTCTTTATCGCCAGTTGCACGGCCTCGAGGCCATGGTGCTGAGGGTGGCGAATCCTTTCGGCCCGCGTCAGCGCCTGGATGCAACGCAGGGTGTGGTCCCCGTGTTCCTTGGCCGAGCCCTGAGAGGCGACCCCTTGCAGATCTGGGGTGATGGAACAACGGTGCGCGATTTCCTGGATGTGTCTGATGTGGTCGAAGCCCTGTTGATGGCGGCTCGCTCTCAATCGGATGAGTATCTGTTCAATATTGGCTCCGGTCAGGGTCTGAGCCTCAACCAGCTCGTTGGTCTGTTGGAGGCCCAGCTGCAGCGATCCCTGAAGGTTGAGTATCTGCCTTCAAGGGGATGTGATGTTCCCACCAACGTTCTCTGCATTGCACGAGCCAAGCAGGCTCTGGGTTGGACGCCCAGAGTGTCTGTCGCGCAAGGTCTTCAGCGTCTTTGCGACAGTCTCAACGACTGAACCCAGGCACGTGTGTCACGGCATAGCGCTTGCCGTTGGCCATGCAGATCTGAGGGAGCAGCCGCTCGATGGCATGCAGCATGGTGCCGTCATAACCCAGGGGTTCTTCGGGATAGTCGTCCCAGCTCAGGCCCAGGTTGTAGAGGTTGCTTAAGGCTCCCTGCCGTGCCCAGAACATCGTGCCGACTGGAAAGTTGATCGCTTGTGGAAGCTTGTTGATCTGCAGCCGTTCGGCGAGTGCTTCGGCATGAACGCGGTTTTCGGTCCAGCCCAGGCAGCCGGGATCATCGGGAAATACCAGGCCAAGATCGGGATCGCTGTTGATGGCGGCGAGAATGATGTCGGCCATGGGTTGCTTGCCATCACCGAGCAGGTTGGCCAAAAGAAAATCACGCCAACGCTCGGCTGTACCGCCATCAATCAACACGCTTTTTTTGGTGTGCAGGTGCCCGTGGATCGTGTAATTGCGATCGAGCTGTTGGCCCAGTTCACTCAGCAGGGGGCCGATGTCGCGACCACGGTTGGGCACGGGGTGAAGGCTGGCTTCCTGCTGATTCTTGTTCAGGATTTGGCGGATTTGTGCTTCGAGCGTCGGATTGCTGAAGCTCACAAACAGATCCGGCTTCACTCGGCTCTTGCGCAGGCGATCCAGGATGGGATCCAGCAACTCCGGATAGAACACGTGAATGTGCAGGGCGACTTCGCTGGACTCCGGCAAGCGTGTGATCGCATCTCGGGGTTGAATCGGTGGAACTAGCCAGGGGCCTTTGGGTTGTCCGTTTTCATGCCAGTGGGCGAGGGGGTCGCGGCGTGCATCCTGATCAAGCCGACGTTCCCTGTAAATCCCAGGATGGAAACCTGGAAAGGGTTTGCGTGCGCGTATGTTGCTGCGCCAGCTGAGCAGATAACGCTGGTGCAGGGCTAGATCCGTGAGGCGTTGATTCGGGTATGCAAAGTTGGCGTTCACCAGCTTCTGTTCAAACAGCAGCCTCAGGTCGGACTCCTCTTGCCGGACTTCAGTACCGCTGATGCCAGCCAGCTTGATCAGCTCCTTGATGTAGGAGGGCATGTGGAACCAGCGGCTGGCGTGTTCGCGGGTAAGGGCACCAAGCTGCTTCATCCGTTCAGGGGAGCGCAGAAGTGCCACCGCTTTACGGGCCATGACGTTGTAGTCGAAGTAAGGAGCCACGCCGGCTGAGTGAAGGAGCGGTTGCTGTTCCAGCAGGTTGGCGATGCCACAGGCTTCTTGGAAGCAGAGCACCGGGGTTGCGGCCAGCATCGCGTCGATCGCCACATTTGGCAGTGGATCCAGACGTGAGCTGACGACAAAGAGGTTGCTGCGATTGACCAGGTCTTGGTAAGCCTGTGATTCCTCCAGCATCACCAGATGGTTACTGAGGCCGCTGCGGCTGATCTGATCCTCCAGCCAGACAGACACACTGAAGTCGTGCTCAGGCTCATAACCGCTGCCGATCCAGGCAAATCGCATATTGAGTTCAGGAGCCTGTTGGACAATCTGAGCGGCCATCGCCACGAATAGATCGACTCCTTTGCGGGGTTGGACGGCTCCTGCCCCCAGCACCAGCAGTGTCTCCTGCGGCAGTTGGTTCAGAAAATCTCTGGCTTCAACCTTTGATGGCCGTTTGAGAGCATTCTTGCTGCTGGTTTGGCTAGCTGCAGGAAGTTGGCAGCGGCCTTGTGGGAGTACCGCTAGTCGAACATCAGTGAGATGGTTGCAACGGCGGAGCACATCGCTCCAGGTCAGTGGGGTTGAACACACCACGCGCGAGGACCACAGTCCCACTTCTGCAAAGACATCCAGCGGTTTGATGTAAGTCACGAATTCATGCACCAGGCACAGGCAGGCAATTCCCTCTCCGCGCAACGGCTCCAGAAGGGGTGCCGAGACCACCGAATTCACCAGTGCAAATTCAGGATTTCCCTGCGGACAAGCTGCCTTCATTGCTCGTCTGACAAGTTTGCGGTTCACAAATGTCCGCTTGGCCTTGATCAATGCAGTGCTGTTGGCCTGGAACTGGTGGCGCAGCGGCCCGCCTCTCAGCAGCAGCACCACCACGTTGTGAGTCTGGCTGAGTTGTTGCACCAGATTGAGAGCCAGGACCGGAGCCCCTGTGGCTGAGGCCTCGTGGCTCACGACCATTGCGGTCGGTCGGCTGCGATTGAAGGCTTGTCCGCCGTTCTGCACCTCCATGCCAACACTGGTGAGCAGGCGGGCGTAGCCCCAGCGAGCCAGAGGCTTGATCTGACGACCAAGCGGTGAGTTGATCAGTGCACGAACGGTCTTGAAGCGCGGCATCAGCTGTTCTCAGCGGCAAAAGCGAGTTGGAGCCATGGGTGGCGATGCTGAAGCAGACGGCTGAGTTGGCGTTGGCGTTGATTGGTCTGGCTCTGCAGCATCGATGTGCCGTGCTGGGTGTAGGTGGCAAGGGGTTGCGGGTACAGCACGCCATGCCAACCGGCCTCGATCAGCTTGCACCAGAAATCGAAATCCTCCCAGCCTCCGAGGATGTGGCTGTAACCGCCGACTGCTTCCCAGGCGCAGCGTCGTACCAGTGCCATCGCGTCAATCACATTGCCAGCTCGGAGTTGTTCGCGTTGCCAGGGATGGCCTCCGCCGGTCAGACCCAGCAGCATGCTGTTGTCATCCAGGATCCGAATCAGGGGATGAACCACGGCAGTGGTGTCAGGACTGGCCTTGGCCAGTTGGAGACACACCTCGCAGGTTTTGGGGTCGATCTGGTTGTCAGCATCCAGGACCCAGCACCAGGGTGCTGTTGCTGCGCTGAAGGCGGTGTTGCGTGCAGCAGCCAGTCCTGCGTTCTCCCGATGTTTCAGCAGCTTTACCCGGCGAAAGCGCTGTCCATGGTTTTCAAGCCATTCCAGGCATCGGCTCAGGCTGTTGTCCGTTGAGTGATCGTCGACGATCACTAGTTCGAGGTCTTGAAGTGATTGCGAAAAACAGCTTTGCAACGCAGAAGGTAGCCGCTTGGCATAGTTGTATGAGCTGATGCAGATCGCTACTTCCGGGGAGATTCCGTTGCTCTGTTCCCAGATCAAATCGACGGCTGGCTTCGGTGTCTGAATCTCTGCGGGCTCGGGCTGTCCTGCTTCTCGCCAGGCCAGCTCCTCAAGCAGTTCATCTGGATGGATCGGCTGTTCGAATGAGGCAATTGCAAGAGAGTTCCAAAGCGGTTGTTCGGTGGTGTCAGGATCCAGCCGAATCAGCTTGAAGCCCGCAGAAAGACATGCGCTGATCCAGCCAGCCAGTGTGTAGGCCTGTTGTTCGGAAAGGGCAGGTGCTGGGGGAAAAACTGGACAATGAAACAGGTTCGCGGGCAGCTTGTCCCAGCCCTGACGTTCGCCGCCTCCCAGACACAACCACTGCCCGCCGTTCGCCACAAGGGCCTGAGGATTGGGCAGCCCCAGTTGACTTGCTGCTTCGTGGGAGCTGTTGCCTGGCTTGAGCCAGGTCCCCTGAGTTTCGCTTTGCCCGTTCAACATGGTCGGAAGCGTCTCCGCGTTCACGCCCAGAAGCCGCAACAATCTGACCTGCTCTGGATCGGGGTCGAACACCCTGCTCACTTTGCTGAGTTGCAGAAGTAGTGCAGGGTTTTGCGCTGTAACTTCGAGTGTTTGCAGGTGCAAGGCAGCATCGGCAGGTGCTTCAGGGCTGCAGATCAGCAGCCTGCATTCAGAGCTAAGCGGCAGGACATTGATCCAGAGGTGGCTGGTCCATGCATTCATTGACCCGCCGATCAGCGCAAGCCTCAGCTCTGATGGCAAGGGTCCGCCATCACCACAGCTGGGGTCGTGCCCAGGAAATCCTGGCTGGTTCAGCCTTCTGAGCTGCCCCAGGCTGAGAGCGCTGATGCCTTGCTCTTCCCAGGCCTGAATCCCGGCTTTCTGGTCTGCAGCAGTCTGGTTTCCCAGGGCGTTGAGGGCCAGGCTCCAGGAATGGCGTTGCTGGTTTGAGCGTCGTCGCTTGCTCGAGCGGGAGGCAGGTAAAGACTGGCGACTTGCCCAGCGCTGCAGAGGCCGAATTGAACCCGTTGCTGCTCGTTCAAGCTGTTGGTGCCAGTGTTGGACCTTTCGGCTGAGGGCTGGTGACTGCTGATTGCTGAGGCTGCGTCGTAAGTCCGGACGGATGCAGGCCTGTGCTCGTTTGACGGCTGTTGTATCGGTGGCTTTGAGATGGCAGAACCGTTGCAAAGCCTCAATTTGTGGTTCTGGGGCTTCAAACCAGCGGCTATAACTCACCACCTGCAGAGGAAGCTCATCGGCATCGATCAGCGGTTGCTGTTGATGACGGATCCAAAGGGCTTGCGCGCGAGCAGCTGTCATCCCGGTGCTAGTGGCATCCCGGTTGACGAGCGACGTCACTACCTCAGCAGGGTCACGAAAGGCGAGTAGCAAACGTAAGGGTAGATTCAGCTCTGCAGCCACCTGGCGCCACAGGGGCAGGAGCAGCGAAGTGCGCGGATCCTTGATTGCCCATGGGTCGCTTTGTTGCTGCAGATCGAGAATGAGCAGTCGCTTGAGACAGGCTGCGGACCGTTTAGCGCGTGCCGTTGTTAACCAATCTTGTGGGAGCGCCAGGGTTCCTTGTTCGCTGGGCCACCAGCGCTGCATATCGATCAGCAACTCTTCCTGCAGTGCTGTGATGTCAGTTCGCTCGAAATAACCTGCAGGATTGAGATGGTCGCCAGGGATCAGTGGGCCAGGAAGGGTGACGCCGAGGGATTTGAGGATTGATCCCAGTAGGGAGGTGCCGCTGCGATGCATGCCGACCACCAAAATTAGTGGGGGTGCAGTCATGGAGCGATCCTCATGCCATCCAATAGTTGTTGGAGGTCTGTCGATACAACCTCAATGAGCTGAAGAATGGCAGAGCTTGAATCGATCGAGCCAAGAAATAGAGCCAAGTAGATGATCACTGATTTGAATATGCACAGACTTCCCTGTGGATTGAACAATTGTCTGCTCTCGGCAGGGCTCAAAAGTACAACTCTTGAAGTCCGCTTGAAATGGGCTGAAACGTTGTTGAGCTTTAGAGCTTCCCCCTTCCATTCAATTCTTCCTGTTGATCATTCGAAAGATAAGAATTTTGGTTTTGACTTTTTCCTATGGGGAGATAGGGTTAAGTTTTTTTAAGGCTCTCAACACTTTGCGTGGTTGCTCTTGAGCAGTGAAGGCCTCCGCTTCATGCGGAGATAGGGATCGCCCCTCGGTGGCTTCACCATCAACGGGCCAGCCCAGCGGCAGCACAGCTCTAAAACCGGCATGCCAGTGCTGAAGCAGATGCACCATTTCATGGGTAATTAATCTGCACTTGGTGATGGGCGATGTTGTATCAGAGGTGTGCAGATCAATGCGGCCAGGCCGTCCTGGTTTTGCAAAGTAAAAACCCACAGCTGGCCGAGAAGGCTGCTGTTGAATGGTGTGCACTTCCACGCCTAGTCGATCGGCTTGGTTGAGCATGCGGGTGATGCACTGTTGCGGAGGCAGTTCTGGCATGATCTGGATCTCGTACGCTGTGTGGCCCTGCTGAGCGAAAGAGGTGAGGCTTTGCCGAGTATCGGTTGCGATTCCTCATTATTTCAAAGAGGGTTCTCAAGAGATTGGCTATGGATCCACACGCGCAGGCACGCGTTTAGCTAGGCAGGTGGCATTGGGTCGTTGTTTAGGTTCGGTTCTCGCTTTAGGGCGCCAGCCACAAGATTTGATCTTGAATCATGCTCAGCAGGCTTTGGAAGTCACGTCAGTGCGCCATGACTCAACAACGCGCCTGATGGGTGTCGTTGTTGATGTGCATATTTTCGTGACTGGTCGAACCTATCTACATGACATTTGTGAGCACTTCGCATCTCGCATAACCATGCATCATTTAGATCTGAAGGATCCCAAACAGCTTCCATTAGCTGCATCGGATTGGCTCTGTCGTCAAAGCGATCATGACGCCGATATCCATTTTTATTTTGAAGACGATCTTGTTATTCACGATCCGCGTTTTGTGGATAAACAGGTGTGGTTTACCGAGCGAACGCAACATCAGTTCGTGCTGATGCCGCATCGGTTGGAGCCTTGTGTCCATGAGGCTCCAATGCAGATTTGTGTGGATGGTCCAATTAAGATAGAAGAGCAGTTTGAGCCGGTCTGGAGTAAGCAGGAACAGGAGTCGGCACGCGGGTCCTATTGGGACGGGCGTTCTGTTGGGTTTACAGAGGCCAGCAACCCTCATTCCGGTTGCTTTTGTTTGAGTGAACCGCAACGACAGCATTGGCTCGCTCGGAAGCTAACGCCCACAGAGTTTGTGGGGCCCCTGGAAACAGCCGCCACAGGCACCGTCTGGCAACATTTTCCCGTACTCAAGCCAATGTGGGCTGACCGAGACTTTCTCTGTCTTGAGCACGGACATCCATCCTTTTTGGCAAGTCTTGGTCAGATGCCTGTGCGACGACAGGACTCACCAGCACAGGATCTTTCTTGAAGGAGCAGCTTGTGGGTATCGATCGATTGCCGCATTTTTTGGGCCTTGGTGTCCAGAAGGGGGGGACCACCACACTGCAGAGATTGTTGGAACAGCATCCTCAGATTTGGTTGTCCCCCGAAAAAGAGCTTCACTACTTCAGCCTTTATTTCAATCGGGGCCGTCACTGGTATTCCAATTGCTTCGCTGATGCATCTCCTGATCAGTGTTGCGGAGATATCACCCCCTATTACGTCTTTCATCCCCAGGCTCCAGAGAGGATTGCGAATCTGCTGCCAGACGCCCGTTTGATTGTGCTGTTGAGGGATCCTGTTGAACGCTGCTTGTCTCAGTATTTTCATTCGCGCCGATTGGGCTTGGAATCACTGGAGCTCGAGGATGCACTGGCTGCTGAATCAGCACGGCTAGCGGGAGCTGAACAACAACTTGAATCTTCAGATGGCTTTCATTTTGGACACCAAGAGCACAGTTACCTGGCGCGTAGCCGCTACGAGCAGCAGCTCAATCGTTATGAGGAGAGGTTCTCGACGGACCAGATCCTGTTGCTGAAAAGTGAGGATTTCTTTGATCGAGGTGCTCAAATTTGGGATCGTGTGCTTAGCTTTCTTGCGTTGGACGCTATTCCTTTTCCGCAATCTTTTTCCCCAGCCAATGTCGGTCAGGGTGAAGCAGCAGCGGTGCCGGAGCAAGTATGCAGCCATCTGCGTGAGCAACTTCAACATACGTACTACGTTATGGAGAATCGGTATCAAATTCGCTGGTGACGGATAGAAGCCAATAGGGCAATACACTTTTGATGGCAATTGTTTATGGTCTTGTTGGTTTTTTAGTTCCGTTTGAGTGATCCGCTAGCTACTAGGCTCATCAGAGAAAGGTGGCGGGGTACGCATGCTTTAAGGCTATAATCTTTCAGAATTGTTCTCCTGGCTCGTTGCCCCATAGCTTGAGCTTGTTCACGATCATTTAAAAGTTCAGTGACACTATCAGCTAGTGCTTTGTGATCGAAAAAATCCACTAACAATCCATTGTGACGGTGTTTGATGAGTTCCTGCACTGGGGCTGTTGCTGAGCCAACGATCGGGCATCCTGTGCTCATCGCTTCCATCAGACTCCAGCTGAGTACGAATGGGTAAGTAAGATATACATGTACTTTGCTTAATTGCAGCAACTGAAGATACTGTTCATAACCAAGTGTTCCAGTGAAGTGTATGAATTCCGGATCGTATTTGCCCTCAATTTCTTTTAAAAAATGGTCTTTCCACTCACCCTTTTCGCACTTGCCACCATAGCTTACGCCTGTAGTCTCACCGACGATCACGATTTTCGCATTCGGCAATTGTTGCTGGATATGGGGAATTGAGCGGATAAATGTGTGATATCCTCGATAAGGTTCCAAGGTTCGATTGACAAAGGTGATGATTTTATCTTCTGGATTCAGGAGTATTTGCTTGTCAATCTGAAGAGTTTTAGCCGATGGATTTGGTGTTGCTATTTGTGTATCAATTCCATCATGAATTGCACTAATTGATTCTTGCCAGTGGCCTGGAAAGCTGCTTTTTTGAAATTCAGTAGGGCATATATTCCAGTTGCTTATTTCTAGCGAAAGCTGTACAGCTGCATTTTTCATGAAACCTTTTGCAGCATTCTCCCATTTGGTTGCATCCCCCTGTATTTCAGGATCAAAGTCTAGATCGAAGCCTTTGCTTTTATAATAAAATTCTTGGTAATGAAGAATTGGTGTTGTTGGCCAGATTTCCTTGAGAAAGAGTGATTCACCCCAGCCTGGATGAGCACAAATTAGATCAGGAACGAAACCTTGTTGGGCTATTCGGTGTGCTGCTTTTGCACAAGCTTCGCCGCGAATAACCTTCGATTCAGTCTCCAAGACCCAGGGATGGATATTTTCAGTGTTTCCTTGTGTAATTTGATATCTTAATAGCTGAACCGACTCTGGGATCTTTTCCTGGGGAGGTGTAGTACTTAGTGCAATAATATTATGAGTCTTACTTTTGGCGATTTCCCTTGTGATGTGGCGGTATTGACCAGGGAAATTTTGATGGACAAATAAAATATTCATTGCAATAAAAGAATGATTAAAAAAAGCCCTCCACATGGGAGGGCTCGATAAATCAGCTTGTAACTCAATCAGACGAAAGTAGCACCTGTGATTCCTCCAAGGCTGGCTACCTGTGTTACTTGGCTGGTTAAAGCATTAAAAGTGTTGTTAGCAGTGTTCAATACGATGTAGTTACCTGCGAAGGTACCTGTATTGACATTAACCAGCTGAGCAACGGTAGCTAAGTTACCAGCCTGGACTGACTGCATTGTCGCTGTCAAAGTGGCTCCTGATCCAGTAGTCCTTCTCTGCACATCAGTGATGCCGTTGATAAAGGCGGTCATGGCAAGATTAGCACCACTTGACTCAATTGTGTCGCCAGCAGCGGCACTGAAATCGGTGATGAAGTCAATGTCGGTAACGAGTGAGTCTTCAGTGAGGTTGAACAGGAAACGATCTGCACCTGCACCACCAGTCATTGTGTCACCACCTTCGCCTCCGAGGATGGTGTCAGCACCATCACCACCCAGGAATGTGGTGTCAACTGCGGTTGTGTTTCCGCCAGCAGTAAGGCCTTGGACGTCACTCAAGGTGTCATCACCCAAGTTACCTTCGATCTGAATACCATCAGTGGCATTGGCGTTATTGATGGTATCGATACCTTGGCCGCCAAACACGGTCGTGGAAGTTGAGGTGACACCTGCACCCATATTGATGATGTCGTTGCCACGGTTGCCATTGATGTTGGCGTTGTTAGTGGCTCCATTGACGTTAATGGTGTCAATACCTTGGCCGCCCAGAAGAAGGGAGAACGTTAGGTTTCCAGTGGTGGTAAGAGCATCTTCACCGGTGTTGCCGTTAATGGTGGAGTTGCTGACGCCACCATTAATGGTAATTACGTCATTACCGCCAGCACCGCGGAGCTCGGTGCGAGTCATTACGTTGCCAGCGTTGAAAGTGAAGGCGTCGGCTCCATCGTTGCCGAGAGTTTCACCATCCAAATAAAGATTGGATGAGGTGATGTTGTTGCCGACGGTGAATTGGTCGTCACCACCGCCCATCCGGACGTCGTAGTTGGAAAGGTTGTTGCCACCCGTTCCAAGAGCTGTGGTGACAATATCATTGCCGGTGTTGCCACCAATGAAGACGTCCTTATCAAGGGTGAGCACGGTTGCGGTATCCACGCCGGTCGTTCCGACCAGGGATGTCACGCCATTAGAGCCGGTGACGGTAGTGAAAGCCAAGGTTCTGAAAAAATCTTGCTCCACTAATTTAGTGGCCACTTTCCATATGGTCAAAAGAAAAGTGTTGCTTTGGTGACAGAACCGATACTGGAACAGCCTTCTCGGCGCATTTTTTGCAGCTACAGCAAGAGTTCAGCGTTTACTCTAAAAAAAGTAAAATGACGTTAATTTACCCATCATGGCGAACATTCATACTATCCGCGAGCGCCTCAAGCGGGTCAATTGCTTCAGCGTCCACTGGATGGGCGTGGAGCGTCCACGATTCATAGGATTCATAGGGTTAACACTTCCCTAGGGCTTGTATGGAATGCTGCTTAAGTTGACATAGGGAAAACTCTTGAGCAATCTTTTTCACCGAGAATTAACACACGATCCATGCTCTTGGGCGTAGGGTTGTTTTATTGTCCATGAGCCTGAGGCTTGCCCGGAATTGAGCCATCACTTGAGAATTTCTGGGATTCTTGAGGGATTCCGTCCCAATGGCAGATATTTAATAGGGCGTGTTACCGATCGTTTGAAGTTGATATTTGAGCGAAACATCTGATATCCCAGTCAGGGCCTTGAGCTAACGACCGTTTTGTTAACTACCATGAGTCTTTTGTTGCGGTTTATGTATCCATTTTATGCGTAATTAACTTTTTTGTGCTGTAGTGACGTGCTCAGGAAGTTGTTTGGAGAAGTGATAATATAGTATTATCGAAGCTGTTTTCTTTTTAGCGTTTGTTAGTGACTTTGCTCAACATTGTTTTGGGTAAATCCAAGCCCGCTACTTGTAGTGAATAATTGTAAAAAATTTATTCAGATATTTAGAATATTCCTTGGCTTTTTCGGTTTATCCCGTGGAGATGAGACAATCCACTTTACGTCATTCATCAAGCTAGTGTTGACGAAGTAGGGGCGTTGATTTCGAGAGTTCTTTAATGCCCCTTTCCCCGTCCTGATACCCGAACTGATGCCTGTTTCGTCGAAGGGTCTCTGCCTGTTTCATCCCAATGGATACTTGGGGCGCCCCTCCAATCCTTTTGGTAAGGACATTGCCAATGCAGCCTTGTTTAGGGCTCTAGTCCAGTTTGGGGGGTTTTGCGAGGTAGCTGTGCTGAACCAGACGGGGCTGAGTAGCGAGCAATTGACTGCCGAAATGGGTTCTTCTAAAAGCCCTCGACTCGTTGCATCATCATTAACCGATACGAATCTCGCTGTCCGCCATGGTGTTCTCCTCCGCGGACAGCCGTACTTAGAAGAGCTTGCTTGGTTGCGTCGATCTAAAAATCTTGATCAGGCATATAGTCTCGTTGGATTGATTCACACGATCGCTCCGCCAGCAGTTCGCTCTAAAATAGGATCTGCAGTAATTGCTCCCACTCACCCATGGGATGCATTGGTCTGTACATCTCCTGCTGTTCAGCAGGCAATGGAGACGATGTTAGATGCCTCGGTTGAGCACCTCTCTGCCCGCTTAGGCGCAGTGCGTTGTCCTAGGCCCAAGCTTCCGCTCATCCCCCTTGCCGTAGATACTGAGCTGATGGCCCGTTTGGCAGCGGATGTCCAAGCACGTGCAGCGCTACGTCAACGGCTCAGGATTGCTGAGCATGATGTTGTAGTGCTTTGGGTGGGCCGTCTTTCTTATTACGAGAAGGCTTTTCCACAAAGCATGTTCCAGGCAATGCACCTAGCAGCGCAACGAACTCAAAAGAGACTGCATTTTTGCCTTGTGGGATGGTTTCCAGGCGGTGATGTTGAGATGAAGGCGTATAAGCAGGCTGCAGATGTTTTGGCGCCAGATCTCAATGTGATCGTTTTAGACGGCAACGACTCCCAGTTAGTTGCACAGAGCTGGGCCTCCGCTGATGTGTTCTTGTCTCTGGTTGACAATATTCAAGAAACTTTTGGATTAACGCCTGTAGAAGCCATGGCAGCTGGTCTACCAGTCGTGGTGAGTGACTGGGATGGCTATCGCTATACCGTTAGGGATGGTCTCGATGGTTTCCTGGTACCCACCTTGAGCAGCCCAGGTGGTGCACCGGGAGAACTACTTGCCACTCTCCACAGTATGGAGCTGGAGTCTTATCAGACTTATGTCGGTGCAGTAGCCCAGCACACAGCTGTTCACGTGCAAAAAGCTGCTTCTTTGATTGCGCAACTGGCCGAGGATGAAAACTTGCGAGTGTCTATGGGCAAGTCTGCACAACAGAGGGCACGAACAATGTTTGCTTGGCCAGAAGTGATCCGCCAGTACAAAGAACTTTTTGATGAACTGGCCGAACGTCGTTGCAGTGCAGATTCAGCTTTGGCTTGTGTGGGTGCTCATGTTGAGCCCAGCCGCGGTGAACCGTTTTCTGATTTTCAGCATTTTGCTACGGATGTCTTGCATCCTGAAAAGAACCTTCGTCTCGCAGCGGATGTGACCGTTTTTGATTTGGACAAACGTCTGGAGGTCAAACTGAACCGTCAATATCCCGGTTTGCGCTGCAAAAATGAGGTGGCTCTGAACTTGCTTCAGCGACTTGGGGATGCAGGATCGAAAGGGCTTAGCGTGGGTCAA